>Ga0181553_10004511_pt1 | contig 11799 bp, 9 predicted proteins | sample 011ome_17_FD_133753 | JGI IMG/M metagenome (GOLD analysis project Ga0181553, IMG submission 133753) | Coastal salt marsh microbial communities from the Groves Creek Marsh, Skidaway Island, Georgia - 011502XT metaG (megahit assembly) | ecosystem: Environmental > Aquatic > Marine > Intertidal zone...
ATTCTCTGTGAGTAAGACAATCAACTTTACAAAAGCGAAGAGTTACGCTGACGAGATGGTAATGAAAGGGTATTTCCCTTACAACGGCTTGTATAAGAGCGCTAGCAATTGTGCTCGATATGTTACCGAAACGATGAAGGCCGCGAATGAAGAGGGAACAGTGGGTACAAAGCTTAAATATCCGTTGACTTTCCGTCCTACTCCACTCTATAACGTAGTAGCCGCTAAAACTGAGGATGTAGTGTACAGTTTTGAAGGCGGAACACTACAATATCTCGAAAAATCTAGACGCCATAGTATGGCGGATCTTAGCGCAGGCCTTCTAGAAAGCGCCATTAGTAAATATACCAAGCAACTTCCTGACGATAGTATACAAGGGCTCATTAACGAGCCAGAACGTCCTGAATCTATCCCATCTGGAGCGCAATGGCTCGGAGGGTTAGGAGAAGGAGCCTGGTTCTTAGTGGAACCTCTAGACACGCATTCCTTCAAGGGCACCAAGTATGATGTTGAGGGATCTATTGAACATGATGGAGTTTATGTGAATGAGGAGATTCCAGTTCCCGTACAGCCGGTGATCACTTACGCCTCACACTATGGATTCTTCTCCTTAGAGATTTCAGGTGTTGTTCATAGATACTACCGCAAATAAGAGAATAAGGCTGATTTGTATACTATAACACCCCTGAGAGTTCCATCTCTCAGGGGTGTTTTTGTTTGTACTCGAAATGCTCTAGAAATTAGAAGTCTATTTTGTAATAGAATACCGGGAATCTCCCTAACTGGTAATTCTCACGAATTTCTTTCGTCTCAGGCAGATAAGTCAAGGTAAGAATATTACGATTGTCGGTGATATTAGAAATATCCAAAGCAAACTCATGCGCCAGCTTGAGGTAATTCCATTTGTATCCTACTTTGAGATCTAAACGGAAGTAAGGGCGGTATTGATTTGCGTTGAAGGTATTGTTGTTTTGAAAAACAATCTCTGCTGCTCGTGTAGATGCTTCATCATCTACATCTCCAAACCAACGTCCTCCGATAGAGCTGACTTTAGTTCCGAGGTTCAGGATGCCATATTTACTTACTTTTAGGTTCTTAGCCAGGATGAAATTGAAGGCATATCTACCATTAAAGGTTGTATTCACCCAAAAGTCATCTTGTGAACCAGGTGTGGCTAGAAGGTTTTTAGACCCCTTGTATTTAGCATCAAATATCGAACCGGTGAATAGACTATAGAATCCATTGCGGTAGTAATGCTCTGCTGTGAATTCTAATCCGAAATTGCGACCCAAACCTGTATTTTCTAGAGGCTCAGCCCAAAGACGACCAAAGCCAGACCCACCATTTACTAAAGAAAAGTACGACGGGGTGGACTCTACAGGGACGTTCCAAAGTCTTTGGTAATAAGCTTCCAGCTTTATTCGAATTGGGTAGTCAAAGTTGTGCTCCCATCCTGCTACTACGTGTGCACTTTTCGTCAAGCCCATGCCCTTATTGTAATTGGTGCCATACAGCCCATCAGCAATAGCCTGAGGAGTGGCTTGTGAGCCGCGGTAATAATAGAGATAGGAACTTTGCATTTGAGAGTGATAACCGGTACCCGTAAAGACTTTATCCTTCTTGCTGATGTCATAGTTCAGCCCTAAACGTGGCTCCAAAGGACTCAAGGAATTATTGTTGATTGAGGAATACAACGCTGTTAATCCAGCAGTCATGGTGAGCTTATCTGTAAGCCTATTCTTGTAAGATATGAAAGGCTGGATAATGGCGTATGAATCATTCTGGAAGGCACCGTCAGAAGTTCCCCATGGAAATTCCCAATCTGAAATTTCGCCAGTAATTCCATTTACTATGCGGGTCGAATCAAGATAGTCTACCAAGACATAATCTACGTTAATACCTGCTTTAATACTCTGACGTGTATCCAGTTTATTCGTGTAATGCGAGTATCCATGAATCTTAGTTTCGTAGTACCAATAATTTAAAATCTTCGGTGCCGAGTCCACGCGCCATCTAAAGTCGTCGGCGGCAACGGTATCTATACCTCTAAAGACCTTTGTATTTAACGCATGAGCCGCTGATCGTGAGATTGCCGCACCACTCTTCACATAGCTATTTTTAGAAATTCGTTTGTTGTGTGTAACTCCCAACACACCCATATGAGTATCGAAAAATTGATCTCGATCTACGGAACCTATTCCTTCAAAATCTCCGGTTAGTTGTGTACCGTCTGTTCCGCTTACATCTATCACTAGATTAGAGGTCCCTCCCATTCCCCACAAAGAGAATTTAGATCCATCCTTTTGCGGAAAAGTCAACCTAAAAGCACCATCTGCATAGTTCGGTATTGCTGTTGTCCCTAAGGAAATACCGAGCTGTGAAGCCATTCCTAGAGTGCTGTATCGTCCAAGAATGAGATAGGAAGGTGCATTGGGCTTTTCTTTACCTATTCTCCCCTCTGCCATGAGCTCTACCCCTAGAAGGCCAAACTGGAAGCTTCCTTCAAAAGGGGTCGCATTATTTCCATCTCGCATCTCTAGATCAAAGACTCCTGCGATCGCATTGCCATATTCTCCAGGCCATGCGCCAGTGTAGAAATCGCCACTTTGAATGTACTTATTGTTCAAAATAGTTACGGGTCCCCCACCTGTACCAGGAATGGCAAAGTGATTGGGATTAGGGATGTTGATCCCTTCGAAGCGGTAAAGAATACCTGCAGGCGTATTACCGCGTACAACAATATCATTTCGAGTATCATCTGAACCTTGAACTCCAGCGAAGTTGGTAGCCATACGTGCCGGCTCACCGCGTGACCCTGCATATAGATTGGTTTCTTCTACAGAAAATTTACGGGCGCTTACAACAGCCATTTCGTTGCGTACATCCCCTCTTGGAGTAGCAACTACATCCACTTCATCGAGTTTAATCATACTCTCTGTAAGTTCAATACGCACTACTGCTTGCTTTGCAGAATTTAGCTCTACAACCACGGTCTTAGGCTCGTAGCCAAAAAGCTGGGCAGCAACAGTTTTTCGACCTATCTCAACTTCCAAGCTAAACTGACCGAATTCATCTGAGAACGCTTGAGACTGATCACAGATGATCATCGCATCGGCTAACGGAAATTTAGATTCTGCATCAAGAATAGTTCCTCGAATGGTTTGTTTTAATACTTGACCAGAAGCAAAAGAGCTCATCAGCGACAGAGCAAATAATGCAAGAAATCGTTTCATCGTGTGAAAAGTTTTGTTTACCCACAAGATAAGTCTAATATAGATAGCTATTGACTGATTAGTAAAAGTCTGAGAATCGCTTCTTCTTGTTGATATAGAACTGCCAAACCATACTTCCAGAATAAGTGCCAGAAAGCTGGTGTAAAGGTTTGAAACCATATTTGGATGTTTTCGCTCTCGCCCGCTGCACTTGAGTAAATCTAGCATAAAAGCCAAAGTGGGCACGAACAATAGCCCAAGTATGCAAAGGCTTGCCTTCTAAAATGAATTTGATGCCGGCCAACCCATCCAAAAGAAGGCGAATAAACACCAAACCTAAGGCAGTGAAATGCGGTAGATTTTTAACAATCATGATGAGATTGTTCCTGAAATTCAGATAGGTTTTTTGAGGAGAATTGGCATTCAAAGTCGCCCCGCCTAGATGGTATACTTTGGACTCTGGTTGTACCCAAATACTGTAGCCTGCGCGCTGCATTCTCCAGCATAAATCGATTTCCTCCATATGAGCGAATAGCATCGGGTCTAATCCGCCTAATTCTTTGAATACATCCGTACGCACTGCTAAAGTTGCTCCAGTCGCCCAAAACACCTGTCTAGGATCGTTATATTGTCCAATGTCCTTTTCCAATTCATTCAAGACACGACCTCTACAAAAAGGATAGCCTAAACTATCTAAATAGCCTCCGGCCGCCCCGGCGTACTCAAAAGATTCATGATCGCGATCCCATAACACCTTGGGTTGTAAGGCTGCACAATTGGGATGAGTTTTAAAATGCTCAGCAATAGGGTTTAGCCAACCTGGAGTGGTTCTGACATCACTATTCAAGAGGACCGCAAAATTCTCAGATATTTCTTTTAGGCCTGTGTTGTAGCCTCCAGCATATCCAAGGTTAGCTCCGGTTTGAATGATTTGAACTTCTGGAAATGCTTTTTCAAGGTAGGACAGGCTGTCATCGGTACTGTCGTTATCAATAACATAAACGGGATGCGGCGCACTATGTGCAACCACCGATGGCATATATTCTTCTAACAAAGCCCTTCCGTTCCAATTCAGAACGGCTACTGCGATTGGATCTTGCATTAATTGTTGAATCTATCGAACCAAGTTCCTTGGTTGCCAATAATGAGTGAATTTGATACCCGCTCTCCGAAGTTGTCACGACCATATTGTGTGGAGGTTGCATCGATATCTGGACCAGCGTTGGTATGTCTGGACAAATGAAATTGCCATTTATGATCCTTAACCTCGCCGATAGCAGAACTATGTATAAGGGTGTATTGCCTTCCGACTAGTTCTTGATCCACGAAAATAAAAATTTGGTTTTGTTGCACTGGTGTACTCTCACTGTTAAGCTGATCGTATTGCCAGATCTGATATGGATAGTTCTTTCCATCGAAAGGACGTTCCTCTACTAAACTAGGCGCTCCATACTGCAAAAAGACCCTGCCCATTTGCGTCTTGTAACCGGGTAACGTTTTAGAACCAAACTCACGATCCACCTTTTCTACGATGGACAGGTAGGCCTTCCAAGTTTCTACAGCATTTTCTGGCGCCCTAGAAGTCCAGTATCCTACGAGGAACTGGGCCGCTAAGGCCGTATCTGTGGTTTCTTTCAAGTTGAGTAGAATTCTTCGTTGAGCCAAACTAGTTATAGGTGCAATCATTTTCAAATATTCATCTACTTGAGACCACTGCCCCCAGTTGGACTCAAAAGCATACTTGCTTATCGTGCCTTGTGGGTTGAATAACTGAATAGAATCTGCTATTTCGTTGTAGTATACGAATCGTTGTTCAACGGAACTCACCTCCTGGCCCTGGTCGTTTATACCTTGTATGAACAATGAATAATTTCCACTTTTCTGAGCAGAGAAGTCCAATTTTACCAAAACGGGATTGGCACCTAGCTGGCAGCGCTTAAATCCCGAGGAGCCGGCAACAATATTTCCGTTAACATCTTTGATCTGGTAGCGCAAGAGATATTTTCCTGATTGAACAAACGCATCTGTATACCACGATATATTTGCATCTCCCTCAAAGATTGGTACGCCTAACCCTATACGTGGAACCACAACTACATCGCCTTTATTGAAATTATCACCTATGCTTTCGTTCGTTTCTTCCAGAAATAGAGGCTTTGATATGCGGAACTCAGACACACTCAAACTTAAGGTATCAGCTATAGACCAATTCGCATCAGAAACCTCATCCAAGAGAACGACTTCTAATAATTGGTCAACATCGGAAGTAGCAGCGAAACTACTTTTCTCCATTAATAGAGGAGCATTTGAAGCACTGTCCTTTGATGTATATTCAAACAAGAATACATCAACCTTGTCATTGAGTTGTAGTGCAACCTTCAAAGATGCATGCCAAAGGCTATCAGTGCCGCGTTCATACGCTATGGTACTCGCATCTAATGTGCTGTAAATGTCCCAATATGCCTGCCCATCAGAAGTAGTATACTGAACAGGCTGTAAAGCAAAACGAAGATTTTGTCCAACGGATGTTGCTGAAAAACAGACTATCAGAATAAAAATAAAAGTAAATTTCCTCATTGCTCAAATATAATTCATCAAAAGCCCTTGCAAACAATAAAATCCTGTTTAAATTTGCCGCCCACTCGGGAAGTTTTATGCTTCTCATCGGAGAGATGGCAGAGTGGTCGAATGCACTGGTCTTGAAAACCAGCGTACCGAGAGGTACCGGGGGTTCGAATCCCTCTCTCTCCGCTAAAAACACCTGAAAACCAGCGTTTTACGCTGGTTTTTTTTATGCCCAAAACCGAAATAAGCTCGCTTAATTGAGGGTTGGGGTATAAAAAATACAGAACGCCGAAGGCGGACTGGTTTTCAAGTGTTTTTGGGATGGTTCCCCCTCCAGGGATCTTTTGAGCGAAGCGAAAAAAATCCCAGCCACCGAAGCGACTGGGACAAAGCCTATTCTTGGCCGCTCTCTTTCAAGCAAGAGGATTTATCGCTACAAGAACAATTCGTACAACCTGAATTGCGATTCAGGTTGAGACGCTTCTGAGCACCGTCCTTTAGGGCTGACTTTTCATCGAACCATCCTGATCGTTTCATCATGACCTCACGAGGTGAATAGATACCAAGTTGGGAATGTGGTCTATTCATGTAGGCGTTGATAGTTTGTTCCAAAAGAGCCTTTAACTCATCAAAGTCAGCTGCAAACAGAATGTACTTGTACTCATTCTTCATGGTATGAAAGACACGCTCAATCATGGAGTTCGAAGAGCGAATATTCTTCCACGCAACAAGATGATTAATTGCAAAAGTTACCTTACTATCAATCTTTTTATTCTCCGAACCTCCGTCAGTCATATACTTAAGGGTGGCTTGCTCCTGCGTTGCATTTTCGATTTTGACAATCGGCTGAATCGGATTTGAATTTCGAAAGGCATCTTCCAGTACAGCTACGGAAATTGAATCATCTATTCTATCCGCTAGACGCCAAGCGAGCACTCCCCTGCTGTAGTTGTCCATCACACAGTATAAATAGTGCTTAACACCATCAAGCGTCTTTATGATACTGATATCAGCATGCCAGATTTCGTGCAAGCGTTCAGCTCGAACCAAATTTGGTGATCTTGGAGCCTTTCTTTTCTGGTGCTCAGTTAACATCCCTCGAGTATACTTATAAAATGTTGACAAGCTTAATTTCAATTTTCCCTTTTTGAAATTCTCAGCCCAAATAGCAAATTTATTCGGACCTCCCTTATCCACGATTTTCTTAACATATGATCTTTCTTTCTGAGTGAGTTGTCTTGGACGCCTCTTTATACAAACATTATCTGCGCTCGAGATACAATGAATGTTTGCTTCAAGTTCCCAGCCAGAAAATCTTGTTGCACTTACATTAGTAATACTCAAGAAGCGCTTGCGAGAGACCACTTTAGGCATGGACTCTACATAAGCGACATACTTCATTCTATTGTTTGTCAAGAATTTATCGAATGACTTTTCACCCATAGATGCTTTTATAAAGTCAATAAATGCGATATACGTACCGAGCAATTCCTTTTCTCGATTTTTATTCGACAGTTGTCGATTAAAAAGCTTGATTAAATCTTTCTGTTTCTCTGTTTCCAACATTTGATGATAAAAGAAATCAGGTGTTTTTTTTCGCCATTCTGAAAGTGTAGATCTAGGGATTTGTTTTAGCTCATCAGGAGAATAAAGATCTCTTTCTTCACCAAGGCTTACCGCCAATTTTAGCTCGAGCGGATAGCGAGAATTTTTGTGATTCATTTTTTTAATTCTTTAAATGATTTTTTGAAAACCACTCTTTGCCAATGAAACATTTAAAGAATTGAATACATGAAGAATGCATGACTCATAAAGACGTATATCACAAGACATAAGTATCCTAGAACCTAGGAACAACTTAAAGTTTCCAAGTCCAAGCAATAAAACATGCATAAGGATGTAATCCTTATAATTCTCCTTGTACCAAGCGCTTTAAAAGCAAATTGGCTTAGAGTTATAAAGAGGTAGGTCTAAGAAACCTGAAAAAGAATTCAGTAAGGCAGGAGTTGAACTCCCATATCCGCACTACAATATAATTAAATTTATGTTCGGTAAATACCGTACATGGCTTGCGCGATTGCCGGAAAACCTTTTAGGCACAGTTAAAACCAGAAGGAATCAAGGATTATTTGTTCGGAACCAAAAAAATATCCATTAAAATAGCCGATATACATCAAGAGCCCTATTTTAGGGGGATAGGAAGTATGTTTAATTTAATTAGTTTAATTCAATTCAGTAAAGTCCGAGGGTTCGAATCCCTCTCTCTCCGACCCAGACTACATTGGAAACGTAGATTTAGTATCCGACTACTCGGGCGAGGTTTATGAGTTCTTCCTTTACAACCCGTGGGGTGAGAATCTGTATGAGTGGAATTCAGGGACGGCTAGCTTTAGTTCACCGTATAGGTTTAATAGTAAGGAGCTCGACCAAGAGACGGGGTTGACGTATTACGGGGCGAGGTATTATGATAACCAGATCTCACAATGGCTATCTGTTGACCGCCTTGCTGCAAAATATCCCAATAGTTCACCGTATGTTTTTAGTGGAAATAATCCACTAATGTTGGTAGATCCGAACGGTGATAGTCTAATTATTCAATTAGCTGGAGATTTGGACAGATCGTATTCTACAATATTAACGAATGATTTGAGTGATAAAACAGGCTTAGAACTTAGTTTAAATGATAGTGGACGAATGGAGTATGCAAAAGATTCTAATGGAGACCCAATTATAAGAAAGGATGCTAATGGGGCAACAATAGGTAGTCAAGTTGCGAGGGATGAGCTTACAGGAATAATTAATAGTGAAGAAAACTCTACTGATATTTTAGTTAGTTTTTCAAGAAATGATCCACAAGGCTCACACTCAATGTTAGGTTCGCAGTCAATTACTCTGGATCCAGATCAGCTAAGCTATTTCATGAATAATACTCATGGAGGATTGGAGCCAACTACTATGGGATATGGCTTAGCATTCTTCCATGAATATTGGCACAGCATTGGAATTTCCTCTGAAGAAGATGTAATGCATAATGTCAACATTATCAGGAGCCAATTAGGTTCAGAATATGGACAGCGATTGATTTATTCAAAACAGTTTGGAACAATGATGTATACTCAATTTGCCCCACAAGGTAGAACTATCCATCCTAAACCCTCCATGCCTTATGGAATGTGGGTTAGAACAGATTATTGACATGAAGACAATTCTAACAGGAGTTTTCATTGTGCTTAACTACACAATAAATGCTCAGAACATGGACAATAATAAAATTGTACAAATGGTGAATAGTCAGCAATGTGAAACCCTTTGGTCAGGAAGTGATATTAGTCCGCAGAATTTGATGTTTATAGATACAGTTGGAATTTGTGAATTGAAAGATTTATGGCTATACACTGGAGTTAGAGCGAGTGATTCCCTGCAAAATTTTTGCATAGGTGAACACTCAGCAAGGAAAATTCCGTTGCAAAGTTACCAGATGTCTTTCGGGTGGACCATTTCAAAACCTCTTAATGGTTTTCGTCTAATTGAGGTTTTCGAATTTACACGGGAAGAATCTAAAATTGTCTCACGGATATTGCTTCTTATTGACACTAAAGGATGTCTTATTTTTTGTACTAAATATTCTCATTGAGGTTCTGTCGCATTAACTCAATCAAGTTACAAAATCCGGTGACGTCCGGTTTTCACACGGCCAAAGATTTGAAGGTCTCAAACCAGGAGGCGTGAGGGTCCTTGATTTGGTTTTTTCTGATCATGTGTGTTGTTTCGATGGCGGCGAGTGTTCTTTGTGCGGATTCAAATTCTTTGAAGCCTGTCGTTATTGATATTCGGCGTTTTATAGCCCTGTGATCCTGCTCGACGATGTTATTGAGATACTTCACTCGTCGGATCCGAATCTTAGGACTGCTCCATATAGACCTTCGGTAGATCGTCTGAATTCCTGCGAGGCGGGTGCGGACACACATAATTATGAGGGTCTGTGGGGTGTGGGTGATATGTTTAAACAGGCTCATGTCGCATATGTACTTGGTCGGTGTAGTATTGGCGGCTTAATCTTTAAATAAGCAATCGATGACACCAGAAACGATCATCAAAGAATTCGCCCCGTAGGATCGTGTTTTGAACTCTTGATCTTGCATATTCTGATTTATTTTAGTCAAGTCTAAGGTGCTTTTGGATTGCTTCACTGGCCGGCATACTTTATCGTTATTCAGGCCATTAGCTTATTTAATCCCTTCGTTAAAGGCAAGGATAAATATCGGCGCGTTACCGGAAAATATCTGTTAGGTAAACTCATCTGGCTGGCGAGTCTTGTTGGGTTGATATGGCTCTTGTCTTGATGACAACTCTTAGGAATTGAAGATGTCGAGAAACCGTCGTTCTGGGTTCTTTGAATACAACGTCTTTGGGCTCTGTCCCCATGTCTTTTTCTAAAATTTGACAGGATTTTGCCCATATTCAAATCATATCTCTATTCAGGGCAACGGGGCTCTTTATAAATAGAGAATTGCCCGGGAGGTGCTTTTGTACAGTTTTTCTCCGACGATTTTTCTAGGAGCACCAAACGAGATGTTTCCGCTGTCATCGACCTGCATAGGGCGATAGACATAGCTCGTGTTCCCTGGCATGATTGAGTTTCTTTAAATGGTTGAACAACAGTTCAAGTTATTCTTGTTGTTGACGTAGGAATTGATTAAAAAGACTCAATTGGTTGGACATGTAGGAGGAATAACTTCATTTTGCATTCAGTTTTGAGAACCGTTCTCACGCAATCCTCAAGTAGTGCGACTTGAGAATCTCCATGTCCTTGCTGATCTTCGAGTCAAGGACCTTGGCGTAGTGCTGAGTTGTCTTGATGTTGGTATGTCCAAGCATCTTGCTGACGGTTTCAATGGGGATGCCATTTTGAAGGGTGACGGTCGTGGCGAAGGTGTGCCGAGCGATGTGAAAGCTGACTTTCTTCTCAATCTTAGCAAGCTTGGCTAGGACTTTTAGATAATCATTGATTTTCTGATTAGAGTAAACCTTGAATATCAGTTCATCGGGGTGCAGGTCCTGGAGCCTCACATATTTTGAGATGATGTTCTTCGGGATGGGCAAGAGGGGAATGTTCGCCTTGGTCTTGGTCTTGGTGCGATGGGTTTTAATCCAATCAACGCCATCAATGGTTCGAACAATTTCGTGCGCTTTAAGAGATCTGACATCGGAATACGCGAGACCGGTGAAGCATGAGAAGATGAACAGATCTCGGGTCAACTCCAGTTTTTTGGACTCGGGCCTTAGATTCATCAGCGCCTCAATCTCGTGCTGCTCAAGGAATGGACGTTCCACAGGCTTGCATCCCAAAGAGAATCCAATGAATGGATCCTTTTTGATCCACCCCGAGTGAAAAGCCCGGCTAGTGACCTTCTTGACCATTGACATACACTTGACCGCAGTATTGTGAGAATGTCCTTTCTCGGAGATCAAGAATCTATAGAACCCAACGACATGGTCATGAGAGAATCGCACGATGGGAAGGTCAGAGCAGTTATGCTTAGACTTTAGAAATGATTTTAGATGGTTCATCGCCGTGCGATTCTTTTGGAATAGGGCATAGGAGCTATTCTTTCCAATGATGGACTCAAGCTCATCGACTTGCTTCTGGTAGATCTCAATGATGCCCTGGTGTTTCCCATCACTACGACCTAAAATGGAGTTGATGACCATATCGGCCGTAACTACATCGTATTCATCCTGGAGGGAGGTGTATGCACGATTGCATTTGGACCGTGCATTCTCAAGAAAGATGTTGATACGTTTTGATTCGGTATGCTCGCGCACGCGACACCGAGATCGTTTGACATCCCAGTCTTTGGAAGGCACCCGGATTCCGAGCGCTGTCTTGGCACTCTTACCATTGATGGTCACCCTAAGCATAAGGGGTGCACCGTTTTTGTTTTCTCTTTCTTGTCTTAGAAAGAAAAGGATACTGAAGGTCGATTTAGACTTCATACAACGTAACTATTAAGTGCCTTGA
>Ga0181553_10004522_pt1 | contig 11787 bp, 11 predicted proteins | sample 011ome_17_FD_133753 | JGI IMG/M metagenome (GOLD analysis project Ga0181553, IMG submission 133753) | Coastal salt marsh microbial communities from the Groves Creek Marsh, Skidaway Island, Georgia - 011502XT metaG (megahit assembly) | ecosystem: Environmental > Aquatic > Marine > Intertidal...
ATTATTAGGGGCCGCAAGAAAATTTATTGAGCTTGAGATTCCAATCTTGGGGATAAATATGGGTGCCGTTGGTTTTCTTACAGATGTAAATATTGAAAATTTTGAATCAGTTATAAATGATGTTTTTAATGGAGATTACATTCTTGAAGAAAGAAGTTTGGTAGGAGCAATATTCTCAGATCAAGAGATTTTTGGGTTAAATGAGGTGCTAATTCACTCGGGATCTTATGCTCAGCTCATGAGATATAGATTGTTGATTGATGGCAAGACAGTATATGAACAGCGGTCAGATGGATTGATTATTGCCACTCCTACTGGGTCAACTGCATATGCATTATCTGCTGGAGGATCAATTATTCATCCAGAATTAAATATCTGGAATATTATTCCAATGATGTCACAGAGCCTTTCATCAAGACCTTTGATAGTTTCCAATAAGAAATCAATGGAGATTCAGGTAATTGAAGGGCCTTTAGAGCATGCCATGATATGTGTTGATGGTCAGCAAGATATACCTATTGTATATAATAATTCTATTCACATCTCTAAGAAAAATTCATCTTTAAAAATTGTTCATCCTTCTAATAATAATTTTTATGAAGCTTGCAGAGAAAAATTGGGCTGGAGTTTGGACATCACAGCCAAGAAAAAACGTTAGTCTTGAATACTCACTCTGTATATTTTTATATTATTTTAATTGCTGCATCACTAAGTTTTATTACAAATTTTGGTTTTAGCAGTTCATTAGAACCGTTTCTTTTTCTAAAAAACACTGGATCTTCTTTTTATCCATCATTTGAAAATACTTATCTTCTTTCTGGAGAATGGTGGAGACTCATCACTCCAACTTTTCTACATTTTTCTCTTACTCATTTAATATTTAATTGCTTATGGATATATATTCTCGGTTCAAAAATTGAAATCATTGACGGCAAAGGAATATTTTTAATTTTATTCCTACTGAGTGGCCTTTCAAGTAATCTAGGTCAATATTTTTTAGCAGGAGATTATCTCTTTGGGGGGTTGAGTGGATCTATATATGGCCTTTTAGGCTATTGTTTTATATTGGATATAGATAATAAAGGTCAAAGATATGATCTACCAAATGCTTTATACATTTTTATGTTTATCTGGTTATTGATCGGTTTTACGGGATTGCTAAAAATTTTTGGATTTGGAAACATCGCTAATCTTGCTCATCTATTTGGATTAACTTCAGGTTTATTGATTGGATTTATTTCAAAATCATTTAGATTAATTTAATTCCTCTTTTTGAGTTGCCATATAAACCTAGAACCCGCCTCTAGAATGTAGATCGAATCTTCATGCTGAATTAAGTCCCGCATTCTAAAATCTAGTTGAATTTTTTCAATTAATATAGGTTGATTATTATTTAACTTAACTCTATAGATGCTTTTATCCCTCAAAGTTGATATTAATAAATTTTCGTTCCATCTTGATAAACTCTTATTTGATGAAAATTCAATAACATTTGACACTCCAATAGATGGTATCCAAGACATAATTGGAGGAGTATAATTATCCTCGCTAAAGTTTGAATTTTCAGGGTCTAGTGGCCAAATCTTCTTCCCATAATCCACCCCGAAGGTAGCATTCGGCCATCCATAATTTCTTGATGATTGGTTGAATCCAATATAATTTAATTCGTCCCCACCTTGAGGAGCATGCTCAGTTTCAAATATCCCCTCCTTGCTAACAAACATTCCTTGAGGATTTCGTAGACCTGTCGCAAAATGTTTTACTTTAAAATCATTTAGTGAAATTTCGATAATTTTGCCATAGTCTGAGTTTTGCATGGAAGTAATATCTTCCTCATTAATGCCATCAAAATAAAAATCACCTATACTCAAATATAGGTTATCTCCACGGTGACCCAATCTACCACCAGCTGAGGTGCCAGCAAACTTATTATTCTTATGTTTTTTTAAACAGGGACTTGAGTTAAAAATATTCAACCAATCTCCAATCTGTTTTAGATCTCGATCAATTTGAGTTAAGAAAACTGACATAAAATAACAAGACTGTTTTGGATTAAAGTTAACAGCACTCATAAATAAATTATTTGTAAAACCATCTTTATCCTTAATGATAAGAATATCTTTTACACCAAATGAATAAGCTGAAGGAACTCCAAATAGCTCTGTAAAGGCAGCCTCATTTAATTCTACAGGAGTCATTAAGACTTCTTCGAATTCATTATCAATCTGAACCCAGCCTAGACCCTTTTTATCTACATAAAATAGTTTACCGTCTAGTAAATCTATGCCACCATAATCTTCATATGACGGCCTTAAATGCCTTTTAAGCACTAAATCATAGTAATTTGAAAATATCTTAATTTCATTAGTTTCATCTGACGTTGTGACAGATTCTTTGACTTTAGCTCTCAGTATGCTTAGGCCTGAGTTTTCTAAAAAAAGACTAATCTTTGTGGTGATAGGATACAAATTAAATCTTTCAATTATTGCTCCACTCATTAATGAAATGGTAATTACCAGTATAAACCCAGAAAATATCAAAAGTTTTTTTAAATATTTAAGAAGTTTCATTTTTCTTTGCTTCGACCATATTTATCATCGTATCTTGTAATATCATCCTCTCCGAGATAGGTTCCATACTGAAGCTCAATTAACACAAGACTCTCTCTTTGTCTGTTTTCAAGAGAATGTATAGCTTTTTTTGGAATAAAAAAATGTTCATTTTCTTTAACAACAGATACATTGCCATCAAGATAAACATGTGCAGTTCCTTTAACAACTATCCAGTGTTCTGATCTTTTTTTATGGCTTTGTGTGCTGAGCTTTTGTTTAGGCCTTACAGTGATTCGTTTTACTTGAAAATTAGATCCATTATCAATTGATTCAAATTTTCCCCATGGTCTAACTTCATGATTGGGCTGCTTAAATAAGCCTGCATTATTTTTTAGCAACAGCTTTTTTATTTCATTGATACTAATTTCTGAGCTTTTTTTGCCAACATATGTTACATCTGTTGTATTGATGATTATCAAGTCATCAATTTGATCTGCAACGATCGGGTGTTTAGTAGAGATGAGTATTGAGTTGGTAGATTTGATGCTAACATTATTTCCTTTTATAAAATTTCCATCTGAATTTTTTTTTGAGGTTTCGTAAATACTTTTCCATGAGCCTAAATCTGTCCAGTTGAATTTAGCTATCATCATCGAAAGATTTTTTGTTTTCTCAAGTATTGCTTCATCAAATGAAATCGAAGGTAACTCAGTCATTGATTTGTTATTCACCGAATATAAATCAATGCTACTTTTTTTATTGGATAGCGATTTTAAGGCAGCACCCTTTTGCAGAAGGTCATTAAAATTCGAAAACTTTTCCTCAATTTCTTTCATCAACAAGTTTGCAGCCACAATAAATATTCCACAGTTCCAGAAATATGATTTACTTTCTATATACTTTGTTGCAGTTAAATGATTTGGCTTTTCATGAAATTTCTTTACATGGTAAAGATCTTTTTTTGATTTGTTTTTATCAACTTCAATATATCCATATCCAGTATGAGGAAATGAGGGCTTCACACCGAAAACTATTACATCTTTCCTAGATATCGCATGACTAGCTGCATTACTTACGCAATTATTAAATGCTTTTTTTGGATCGATTAAATGATCTGAAGCAAATATTGCAACCACCTCATTCTTGCTAACTAACTGCATTGCACTCATGATGGCCGGAGCAGTATTTCTTTTTTCAGTTTCCATGATCACTTTTGCACAATTAGTTTTCGTGGATTGTAATGAAAGCAATACTTTATCTAAATAAATTTTATTTGTAACAATGATAGGGCTCGAGTAAATGTCAGATTTGCATCTTAAGACTGTTTTTTCGAAAAGGGTGATATCAAATAAAGTTTCACTGAACTGCTTTGGAGCCAGTTCCCTGGAAATAGGCCAAAGCCTTTCTCCAACCCCTCCTGCAAGAATTATTGGTCTTATTTTCATTCTTTAGTTAGCGTGGCTCATGTTAGTGGTTGTAGTATACTAGCTCGGATAATCATAAATCCATAAAATATAACAAGTCTCATGCACAAGAAACTAAAGCTTTTACTTCTTGCTTTGAATTTTTTTGTTGCATTGTTAATTTTTGTTTTAAGTATTGACTCATTTTTCCCAGATCAAAATGATTACATTGCACTTGCTAAAGGTATTTTAAATGGAAGGTTTTCATCATATTTTTATTTAGATCATTATTATCCAGCTACTTTACGATCGCCTGGATACCCTATTTTTTTGGCAATATTTCTATCATTGTCCGAGAACATATTGATAATTAAATTTGCTCAACTCTTTATCTATTTTTTCTCAATCTATCTTTGCCTAAGCATTCTTAAGCACCTAGTTAGAGGAGATCTTCCGCAATATATATTTTTAGTTTTGTCTACAATATGTATTCAAATTCCTTTTTATTCTGCCCTAATTTCAACTGAGCTAGTAACAATTTTTTTGATTGTTTTAATTTTATATTTCCTTTTGACTAAAGAGCCAGATAACATGTTCTCAAATCTTGTTACAGGTATTTTGCTTGCCATACTGGTAATGGTAAAACCTGCATTTGTTCTATTACCTTTTATGCTTTTAGTCATAGTCTTATTTTTTAATAGAGTGCAATTTAGAAAATACCTTCTTATTTTTATTTTTTTTCTTCTTGGCTGCGTTCCATTTTCTGCTTGGAATTTTCATCATCATGGAGTTTTTAAACCAACAACAATAGAAGGAATGGCAACAATCGCACATATGGGATACTGGAATTTTAAATTACCCACCGGCTACAGATCAAAATTTGATAGTTATCATACTATTATTGTTGCAGACCTCTTTAATCCATTTAAATATTCTGATAATGAAATAATTAACAATATTCAAGAATTTGAGGAGCAATGGAGAGTCATCAATATACAACTAGAACCATATTTGCCTGAAAGTTTTGCTGATGATCTTTCTATTATGCAAGAAGAAGGCTCAATTTTTCCTACTTACCCAAGTGATTATGTCATTCAAAGAGAAAAATTATTGACTGCTTCGATTATTCAAAATGTAAAAAATGATCCTAGTTACTTTATAAAAACAAGAATTTATAATTTCTTTAGAGTATTTTTTACTGGCATTAATCCTGCTAACCTATCATCTGAAGCAAGCGCTTTCAGCAAAGTTCAAATGCTTCTAGCATTTGCCATTTCATTTAGCATTATTTTTTGCGGCTTCCTTTTCATATCATTTTTTATATTAAGAAATTGGCAAAATATTTCACATGAAATTTTAATTATATATTCATTTATTTTATATACAGCTGGTGTTCATATTCCTTTTTCAGTTCAAGCAAGATACTCAGTTCCAATTCACTTATGCTTGCTAATTTTATTGTCTATAATTACTTCTAATCGACATTCATTTATCAAGAAAAAAAATTATGCAAAATCTAAATAAAAAAAGAGTTGCCCTTATCTCAGGAATTACTGGTCAAGACGGAAGTTATTTAGCTGAATTTTTGATTGAGAAGGGTTACGAAGTCCATGGACTTGTCAGAAGAGCCAGCACATTTAACAGAATTAGAATAGAAAAATACTTCGATCGTGATAATTATCCAATGGGCGGGCAAGAACAGAGCTTTTTTCTTCATTATGCTGATCTTGGTGACTCCTCATCTATATTTCATGCATTGCGTAAAATCATGCCAGATGAGATATACAACTTAGGTGCGCAAAGTCACGTAGGTATAAGTTTTGATACTCCAGAATATACTGCAGATGTAACAGGTATAGGTACGCTTAGGTTGCTAGAAGCAGTAAGAAGCATAGGATTAAATTGTAAATTTTATCAAGCCGGCTCTAGTGAAATGTTTGGCTTAGTTCAAGAAAACCCACAAAGTGAAACCACTCCTTTTTACCCAAGATCCCCATACGGAGCTGCAAAGGTTTATGGTCACTGGATTGCTAAGAATTATCGTGAGTCATATGACATGTTTATCTCAAATGGGATACTTTTTAATCATGAATCACCTCGAAGAGGAGAAAACTTTGTTACAAGAAAAATTACTCTTGGCGCAACCGCAATTTATCTTGGCTTGCAAAAAGAGCTTGTTCTTGGAAATCTGGATGCTAAAAGAGATTGGGGCTATGCAAAGGATTTTGTTGAAGGAATGTGGCTGATGCTTCAACAAGATCATCCAGATGATTATGTTTTAGCAACAGGAGAAACTAAATCGGTTCGTGAATTTTGTGAGATTGTATTCAGCATCTTGAATCTAGACATGAATAAATATGTTAGAAGTGACAAAAAGTTCTATAGGCCAGCTGAAGTCGACTATTTAAGGGGAGACGCAACTAAAGCTAGAAAAAAATTGAAATGGGAACCAAAAACATCATTACAAGAACTAGCAGAAATTATGATTGAGTCCGATTTGGAATATCATAAAACAGGGAAGTTGAAATAATGAAATATGTCTTGCCATTAGCCGATGATTCTTTCGGGGAAGCAGAAAAGAGTGCAATGCTCTCTGTTATTAACTCTGGCAATTACACAATGGGTAAAAAAGTTGAAGAGTTTGAAGAAGCATTTTCCAATTGGATTGGCACCTCTCATTCTGTCATGGTTAACTCAGGCTCATCTGCAAACTTGCTTTTGGTATATTCTCAAATTATTTCATCTTTTAAGAATAATTTAATGAAGCCTGGAGATGAGGTATTAGTTCCAGCTTTATTGTGGCCTACGACTATTTGGCCCTTACTACAATTTGGTCTCAAGCCAGTCTTGGTCGATATAAATCTAGATAGTTTGGCCATGGATTTAGATGACTCACAAAAAAAATTGACTGAAAAAACTAAAGCTATATTTCTAATTCATGTGCTTGGATATGCATGCAAAATGGATGATTATGTTAGTTTTTGCAAAAAAAATAGTTTATTTTTACTTGAAGATTGTTGTGAGAGCTTTGGGGCTTTTGATGAATCTAGACATGTTGGTTCTTTTGGAGAAGGTGGTACTTTTTCTCATTTTTTTTCACATCACTTAACTACAATGGAAGGTGGAACAATCACCTCAAATTCATTGGAATTAACCAATGATCTTAGATCAATGAGAGCCCATGGATGGGTACGAAATAGATCAGATTTAAATGATCTTTCAAAACAATATAAAGAGTTTGATACTAGATTTTTATTTTTGATGCCGGGATTTAATGTGCGACCAATGGAAATTCAGGCTGCGGTTGGATTAGTTCAGCTTGAGAAAATGGATAAGTTATTATCTCTAAGAGATCATTTTGCAAGTTATATTATTGAAGCTTTTGCTGAGATAGATTGGCTTCGGATAGTTGGTTCTGAGAGAAAAAATATTGACATGAAAAGATCAGAACGCAATCACTCATGGATGAATATTTCATTCATAGTTAAAAATAGCGCTCCAATAAGCTTGAAGGATCTCATAAGTATCTTTGAAGCATCTGGAATTGAAACAAGACCAATAATTACTGGAAATTTTGCCAATCAACCAGCGGCAAAATATATAAAAGATTTAACATCTTATCCTAAGGCTCAAATTCTCACAGATCACGGTTTTATGATAGGCTGCCATGCTGCTCCAATCTCTGATTTGTTAGAAAATACCATTAATTCGATCGTTAACAAATTAAAAATATTATGAAAACATTGATTGTTTTACCTTCTTTTAACGAAAAGAAGAATATTAATAATTTGATCAAATCAATTTTATCTATTTCAGAAAATTTATTTGTTGTAGTTGTAGATGATAATAGCCCAGATGGAACATATCATGCTGTTGAAGAAGAAAAAAAAAATTTGCCGATTTCCCTGCAGAAAAGAATACATTTAATAAAGAGACATGCAAAGGATGGAAGAGGAGGTGCAGTTTGGGATGGGATAAGATGGGGTCTTAAATCATCATATAATTTCAAAGCGTTTATTGAAATGGATTGTGATTTTTCTCACAATCCAAACTCCATTCCAAATGGTTTGGAATTAATTGCTCAAGGTTATGATTTAGTGCTTGGCTCTCGTTATCCAGATGGGAAAATAATTAACTGGCCATTGCAAAGAAGAATTTTCAGTTATTTTGCTAATTTTTTGTGTAGATTATTAATCAGCATGAAATATCATGACTATACAAATGGGTTCAGATTTTACAATAAAAAATCTGCAGTCTATCTTTCTCAATCTAGAACAATGTTTAAGGGCTATATTAATTTGAGTGAAACCATGGCAAAACTTTTAAAGAACAATTTCTCCATCGCCTCCTTCCCAATTGTTTTTGAAAATCGTAAGTTAGGTGAAAGTAATACCAACCTCAAAGAGATGCTGGGATCATTTTTTGCAATTTTTCAAATTGCTGCAAGGTACTGGTTTGATAAAAGATTCTAATATTATTGGAATTTCTGGAGCATCTGGAGGCATAGGTTCAACCGCTCAGTATTCTCAAAATATCCTAAAGATTGATTCCAGATTAGAAGATCCGCCAGAAAAAATAGCTCAGGAGTTTAGAAATAAGTCAATTGTGAGCTACATACATTTAGCAGCCGCAACTGATAATAATTGGTGCGATTTACATCCTGAGGAATGCTTTTTAGTCAATGCAGAGTATGCTAAAAAATTTTATGAAGCTGCCTCAATGTCAAAAGTAAGAAGATTTATATTTGTTTCCTCTTCACATGTATACGACTGCTCAATTAATTCACCTCTTGATATTTATTCACCAACTATACCTAAAAGTATTTATGGACAATCAAAACTATTAGCAGAACAGAAGCTCATAGCGTTAAAAAATTCAAATACAAAACTATCGATTGCTCGTGTTTTCAGTGTAATTGGGAAAAATGCAAGAGATCATTTTCTTTATCAAGGTCTTCATAAGCGAGCCAAAGATAGAAACTTCTCAGATATACCAGGATTAGATAATATTCGCGACTTCTTGGAAGCTGATGAGGTTATGAGCGAATTAATTAGATTAGCAAATTCAAAAGATTACCCACCTTTATTAAATATATGTTCTGGCCAGGGTCAATCAATTCGCAAAATTGCAAAAGAAGTTTTTGCATTTTATGGCTTAGAAAAAAAAATAGAAAAAATGAAGTCAAATTCCAACCATCCTCCAAATAAAATTATTGGAGTTCCAACAAAATTTATATGAAAGACTTAATACAAAAAATCATTTTTGCAAAGTTTAGCATTTTTGCAATTATAGGATTATTTGGTTTAGCATTAAATTTGAGCTCTTTCATAATTTACTTGAAATTTTTTTCACCAACTTTTGCATCCTTTTTAGCATTCTCTACGGCTGTAATTTTTAATTATATTTGCCATGGAAAATTTTTATGGACTTACAGAAAGATTCACGGATTAAAATATCAACGCTTTGTAAAATTCTATTTAGGATACTCTTTCAGTATGATAGTAAATGTATCAATAGTTTATTTTTTTCAAAGTTATTTTGAAAATATTATTCTTTTGCAGATCATTGGAATAATTTTAGGATCTTTGCTGAATTTTTTTATTTCAAGATTTGCATTTACTGGGCGTATTAATTAAATAAGTATGAAAATAAAAAATAATATCACCAAAGCAGTTTTTCCAGTCGCAGGATTGGGAACAAGATTCCTTCCTGCAACAAAAGCAATCCCAAAAGAAATGCTTCCTATAATTGATAAACCTCTTATTGAATATGCAGTTGAGGAGGCTGTACTAGCTGGTATTGAAGAGATTATATTCATTACAAGTCACACTAAAAGAGCCATAGAGGATCATTTTGATCAAAACTTTGAGCTTGAAAAAAAGCTACTTAAATCAGGTAAAGAACAAGATATAAAAAAAATTAATAGGGCTGTTTTTGAGAATGTGAAGTTTACATACGTTCGACAGAAATCTCAAAGAGGTCTCGGAGATGCTGTCTTGCATGCCGAACATTTAATTCAAGACGAGGCTTTTGCAATAATTTTAGCAGACGATTTAATACTTAACGACCCATCTTGCATAAGCCAGTTGATTTCAGTATTTGAAGATAATTCTTGCTCTGTCATTGGGCTAAATGAAGTTCCTAATCAAGATACTTCTAAGTATGGAATCATTTCTGGATATCAACTAGAGAACAAGGCTTCAACTTTCATCATAGACAATATAATTGAGAAACCAAAAACTAATCCACCTTCAAATTTAGCTGTGGTAGGAAGATATATTTTATCAAAATCAATTTTTAGTTTTTTGCACAACCTTTCACCAAGTATTGGTGGTGAGGTTCAGCTTACTGATGCTATTAAACTTATGCTTAATCACGAGAGAGTTATAGGCCATCTTTACCAAGGTACAAAATTTGACTGTGGTTCTAGGCGTGGATATGTAGATGCAATTATACACCTTTCTAAAGAAATGCTTGATGTATAGTTCCAAAAGATCAACTTTTAAATGAAGTTTGTGTTATTTCTTTTAAGATTCTTGCCTCCAGAAATTTCTCATTTCTTAGCTTTGAGTGCCTTGGATTTTATCTACAAAATAGGGTTGCTTGGTATTTTTTTTCCTTACAATCGTTCTTCAGAATCATTTACATATAAAGGTTTAACTTTTAAAAATAGACTAGGAATTGCTGCAGGACTTGATAAAAATGGTGATTTTATAGATTCACTTGGCGCCTTAGGTTTTGGATTCATTGAAATAGGCACAATTACTCCATTGGGTCAGCGGGGGAATCCAAAGCCAAGAGTATTTCGTTTCCCAGGCCAGGGAGCAATTGTCAATAGGCTAGGATTCAATAACAAAGGGGTTGATTATCTAGTGCGAAAGATAAAATCAAGAAATTACAAAGGAATACTTGGTGTGAACATTGGTGCTAATAAGTCCTCTGAAGGACAAAAAAGAATTGATGATTATATTGAATGTTTTAAAAAAGTAAGTCCATACTCAGACTATATTGCTGTGAATATTTCTTCACCAAATACCCCTAACTTAAGGTCGCTTCATCATAAAGAAAATTTTTTACCCTTGTTTAATGCCTTGAAACATGCCCGCAAAGAGATGAAATATCATAACCCCATATTTATTAAACTTTCTCCAGATGAAAGCGATCAAGTTATTAGTATTATTTTGAGTGCAATTAAAAAATTTGAATTTGATGGTGTAATCGCTTCCAACACCACTATTGATAAAGATAACTTAAAAAACTCTGGTTGTTACAATCTTGAGGGAGGGCTTTCAGGCAAACCCTTGCTAGAAAAGTCTAATAAGCTCTTGAAATTTACTCATTCTCATAATCCGCAATTACTAAAAATTGGTGTAGGCGGGGTAGATAATATTGAAAGTTTTTATAAAAAATTAGACCTAGGCGCATCTTTAGTTCAGATTTATACAGGTTTTATCTATCGTGGACCAGGTATAGTTAGGGAATTGCTTAAGTAGCATTCATGATGGAGTCGTTAATTCCTGTTGCCGTTATAATCTTTTTAATTGGTGCAATAAGTTTTTTAAAACCATCTAAACGAATGCAATTTATTGGTCATATCAGAATGGTTGCTGCCAAAGAGGGGTTTAAGATTGGCTCTTCAAATGAGCTAAGAAAAAAATTCAAAAATTGGGATCCCCAAGTTGCAATATATCAAATTAAAAATTTATCCAAATATAAAAATTTACATTACATAAAACGAGAAAATAATCTTGAGCTTTATGCTCCTATGTCGGTTAAATATGAAAAAAACTTTGAAGTAATTGAAGAAAAAATTTCTCAATTACCATCTTCTA
>Ga0181553_10004542_pt1 | contig 11760 bp, 9 predicted proteins | sample 011ome_17_FD_133753 | JGI IMG/M metagenome (GOLD analysis project Ga0181553, IMG submission 133753) | Coastal salt marsh microbial communities from the Groves Creek Marsh, Skidaway Island, Georgia - 011502XT metaG (megahit assembly) | ecosystem: Environmental > Aquatic > Marine > Intertidal zone...
CGCCCAAACCCGTCCGTGTGCGGCGCACACGCCACAGCACGGATCAGCTCAGACTGGATTTTGGACTGGGAGAGGCCCCGTCTGAGGGTGATGAGTGATGGTGTCCGGCACGCGTTTGGTCAAAGACTGCGTCGGGGCGCTTGTTGTCTGCGCCATACGGCGTCCAAAGTGAGCAGAAAGCGGGCGTCATTTTCCGAAGGCATTTTTGGCCCAGTCACGCGACGCGCTTAACTGAACTAGCTGCTACGAGAACTAGCTACTAAAGGAACCAGCTGCCGCCATCCACCATGTGGGTTTGCCCGGTCACGAAGCGACTCGCATCCGATGCGAGATAGATAATAGTGCCGGTCAGATCCTCGGTCTCGAGGTTGCGCGGGATCAATTGATTGGCTGCAATCACTGTTTTGGCTTTTTCGAACTTTTCGCCAAAGAATTCCTCTGTGCCCTCGGTCATCACCGCTGAGGGTGCGACTGCATTGACGCGAATATGATCGGGCCCCAGTTCACGCGCCATGCCTCGGGTCATGCCAATGACGGCCGCCTTGGAGGCAACGTAGTCGAGCCCGTAAGGCAAACCAAAAACAGCCGCGAGCGAGGCAATATTGATAATGGAACCGCCGTCGCCGCTGGAGCGCATCGCCCCGACCACCGCGCGGCTGGTGAGCCATGTACCTTTGATATTGACCTGCATGACGCGATCCCACTGTGCTTCATCAAGCTGCTCAAAGCGCGCGCCTTTAAGGCCAGCGTACAGAGCTGCGTTATTGATCAGAATGTCGACTCGACCAAACGCGTCGAGGGCCAACGATGCCATGGCGTCACAACTTTGACTGTCGGCAACATCCACTTGAGTGGCGACGGCGCGGCCACCCGCGGCGGTAATCGCCGCCACGGTGTCGTTGCAGTCATTCAGATCCGCTGCAACCACGGCGGCGCCTTCGGCAGCCAAGGCCTCGGCATAGGCTCGCCCGAGCCCTCTGGCGGCGCCGGTGACAATGGCGACTTTGTTTTCGAGTTGCATGACCCTCTCCCCGGGTGGCACTGTCAGATTGTTGCAAAGTTTAGGCTCGGGCAGTAGCGTTCCGGTGCAACCCTCAGGACCACATTGCGATGCAACATGTCATGATCATAGCCCTACTGAGTGCCGCGGCGAGTGCGGCAACGATGGCTGAGACGGTCATTCTCAATCTTGAGGAACCGCTTGAGGCAGGGACCTATACGGGGATCTCTAACCTGCGCGGTTGGGCATTGGCAGAGTCTGGCATTGCAGCCGTAGAGCTCGATATTGACGGCCAATATGCCTTCAACATCCCCATGGGCGGCGCTCGCGAGGACGTGGCAGCGGCTTATCCCGAGTTCGCCGATGCCGGCGTGTCCGGTTTTTCCATGGCCTATAACTACAAGGGCCTGCCGCCTGGCAACTACGTTTTTACGGCGAGGGCCATCTCTCGTGAGGGCAGCGTGGCGACTCAGCAGGCCGCGATTACCGTCGACCGTTTTATTGAGGAGTACATCAGTGATGTCAGCGAGGTGGATACCTCGACGGTCACCGATGTCACCTTTGATGAGGCTTCGCTGACCCTGAACGGTCTCACCGTGGAAGGGCGCCAATGGAATGTGGCCATGGGCTTTGACACCGCTACCCAGGGTTTTCAGATCACGTCGATTACCGATGCCGAACCGATAGATGTTGATGCGTCTTGTGTGGCCAGCCAATGGGAGTCCGGGAATTACACCTTGCAACAGGGGGAGGTCGAACGCGCGTTTCGGGTGCGTCTACCCGAGAGCTACGACCCGGCCAAACGGCACCCCTTGGCAGTGTTGTTCCACGGCTGGGGGGGCGGCCAAGGTGAGTTTCTCAATAATGCCGTGGTGCGCGCTGAATCAGACGAGCGAGGCTACGTGCTGGTCGCTCCGCTCGGCTTGGGTGAAGAAGAAGCCGGCAAACAACCCGCCTCCTGGTCGTTTTCGGGTTCGACTACCGGCCTTGATGGAGATGGCCTCAACGCTGCCGTAGACGGCGACACGCTGGCGATCTGCAATGACGATGAGACCAACGATTACACCTATCCTTCCTGCGACGGTGTGGCGGCCAACGGCTGCTCGTGGACCCAGTGCACGGTGGATGACGTGGCGTTCGCCGCCGATCTGGTGGCTGAGGTCAGCGCTAATTTGTGTATCGACGCGCAGCGGGTCTATGCAGTGGGCGGGTCAAACGGGGGTATGTACGTCTGGGATCTGGGCCGCGATACCCGCACTGCAACGGTTTTCACGGCGGTGGCGGCGATCCTTGGCCTGCCTCATCGCGGTTTTCTTGACCCTCCGATATTGGACGGCGGCATGCCCGCGATCTCTGTGACCGGCACCCGCGATCGTACCGTGCCACCGGGAGAGTGGGGGCAGCAAACCTTTACCACCACCTCTGATGGCGACGTTTATCATTACACCGGCGCGTCAGCGATTACCCGGGTGTGGGCCGAGGCGCAGGGTTGCGACACGAGCCTGCCAGCAGTACCCGTGGATGTGGGCGTCGCCAATGCAGAGTGCCGCGGCTGGTCCTATTGTCAGGCCGATTCCCAGTGGCCTCCGGTACTGGACTGCCGGGGCGATATGGGCCACACATACAGCCTTAGCTGGTCGTGGCCATTGATTTTGGATTTTTTTGAGCAGCTGTAATGCTCATCACAATGGCGAGCGCACCACAGTGTGTGTCGGCCACCGGTGACTGCGAGGCACCCTGACTTCAATGAACTTTCCAATCGAGACCGTTCGCGCGCAGTTTCCTTCTCTGGCCACTACTGACGAGGGTCAACGCCGCATTTATTTCGACAACGCGGCGGGCACGCAGGTGCCCCAGCAAACGATCGACCGCATTGTTGATTTCTTTCGCCGCTTTAACAGCAATACGGGCGTTTTTAATCCAACCTCGGTAGAGGTCGACGCGCTGTATGACGATACGGTCAAAGCAATGGCCGATTTTTTGGGTACCACCGACCCTGGTGAGGTGTTGATCGGCGCGAACATGACCACGCTTACCTATCAGCTGTCACGTAGTCTGGGGCATCAGTTTGCACCGGGTGACGAAATCATCATCTCGCGCATGGAGCACGAAGGTAATGTTTCGCCGTGGCTGCAGATGGCTGAGGATAATGATTTGGTGGTGAAGTGGCTCGAATTTGATCGCGACACCTGGCGCGTCGAGCCACAGTTGCTGCAGTCGTTGCTGAGCGACCGCACCCGGTTAATGGCACTGAACTATGCCAGCAATCTGACCGGTGGCGTGAACGACGTTAAAGCCCTCACCAAAATGGCGCATGAGGCAGGTGTCATCGTTTACGTCGACGCGGTCCAGTTTGCATCGCATCGGCTGATCGACGTAAAAGACCTGAACTGCGACTTTCTCGCCTGCTCTCCCTACAAGTTTTATGGGCCGCACTTGGGGGTGGTGTATGGCAAGCGCGAGCGATTGGAGTCTTTGCGTGCCTACAAACTCCGCTGTGCCAGCGAAGAGCTGCCTTTCCGTTTTAGCCTTGGAACGCCGGCATTTGAACTGATCGCAGGGCTCATGGGCACGCTGGAGTATTTTCAGTGGCTGGCGGGCGAGACTGGTGTCACCGGTGAGCGTCGTCAGCAGTTCGCGGGAGCGTACGCGGCCATGGGCGCCCATGAGGATGCGCTCTCTGAGCAGCTACTTGCTGGGCTGCTGGCCATACCCGGGCTCACGATGCAGGGCGCCAGCAACTTGACGCATCGGGTCGCGACTTTCTCTTTCACTCACGACCGACATCCTGCCAGCCATATTGCGCGACAGCTTTCAGACGCGGGCCTTTACTGTCATTGGGGCGACAACTATGCCTTTGAGGTGGCGAAAGCGCTGGATCTCGACCCCCAGGAAGGCGTGCTGCGATTGGGGCTAGGGCATTACAACACTGCGGAAGAAGTTGCCGAGGCGCTGACGCTCATCGAGGGCGTGCTCGCAGCGTGATCGGTTTTCACAAGCGCTGAATTAAGCGCTCTCGAGCTCTGACCACATCGCTTCCACCCACTCCCGGATCTGCAGTCCTTCCTGCCAGCGATCTGACAGCTCAAGCTGATCGGCACCCGTAATCGCATAGGCAGGTGGTCCAAGCTCCACCAAAAAATTGAGGGTGGCATCGTGGGTCTGCCTGGCATACCACCCTGACATACCCTGTTGCCACCACTGCCGATACTGGGCAACCCATTCCTGATGTTGGGGAAAATCCAACGCGATTTGGATTTGCTGGTTGTTCGAGATGCGTCCCTGAAAAGAGTCCGAGCGCTCGAGAATGGTTGAAAAGTAGCGGTCGTCGGTTTCACTCAGCGGGATCTGCAGCTCGCGATCGACGACAAAGTGAGACAGATCAGCACACAGCCTCAGCTCAGGAACCCCCTCCAGCACTTCCAGCGTGAAGAACAGGTCGTTCAAGGTGCCGTTACGGTGCGTCTCCAGCAGGAGCGGAAAGTCATACGCTTCTGCCATCGCCAGCCACGTCTCGACGGTCGGCACAGCCTCGGCCGCAGTCAACGGCATGACCCCGCCGATCACGTTGACCTGGGTGGCATTCATTTCTGCGGCCATCTCTAACAGCGGCTGCATGGAGTCCACGTCGTGGGGAAAGGCATTAACCATGCACTTCAACCCCAATGCCTCAAAGGCCGGTTTGAGTTTGAGGCAATCAGGGATCTCGGACACGTTGGGGTCCAGACACGCGCCCGCGTAACCTGCCGCGGCAATACGCTCCATGTGCACGTCGACCGGCTCTTCGGGCTGCCCGGGAATGCGTCGCTCCATCGCCCAGAGTGATTGGTATATATCGAGGGTATGTGCCATCGATGGGGGCGTTAGAAGGACGTCAAAAACGACGCGGCGTTACCGCCGGTCAACTGCGCAGACTGGGCCGCACGCAAAAAGTCTTTGCCCGACGCGGGCTCAAGCCCGGGTGCATCGTGAAAGATACGGTAGCGACGGTAGCGGCAGTACATGACCAACTGCGGCCACAGCCGGATCACGGTGTCCGGGTCCTCGCCGAATAACTCGCGATGCAATGCAGGCAACTCGAACCAAGGCGTGGTGGGCTTGGCGTGATGGGCATTGTGGTAACCAAAATTCAGAATCAGCCAGTTCACCCACTCGTAACGCCACGAGAGAACCGGGCTAAACGTGTGTTCTTGCTCCCACACCAGATCGCCTTTGTGCTCAGATACCTCGTCGGTATACAGGTTGGTGCGATAGGGGTAGTCGTGTTCTAGGCCGTCAACGAACCGCAGCACGATAATCATCAGCATGTAGGCGATGAGATAGCCCACCAGGACGACCGGCGCGTAGACCGCGAGCGCGGCGAGCAGGCCGAAGCGAGCCAGTATCACTACGACGTTGCGCGAGAGCTGGTCCCGGCGCTGGGGAATAATAAAAGCGGTGAACACCATAATGGTGTGCATCAAGATGCAGTGAGCGGGGATGAAACACCACTCCAGAAAAGTCGTGACGCGATAAACGAGCGGATGTTTTTTGAAAAAACCCTCGTAATCAAACCACACCACATCGTCGTTCTCGACGTGATGCCGGAAGTGCTTGGTGCGGATGTCTTCCACCGTGCCGTAGCAAGAACCGCAGATCCACCCGAGCCAGCCCGCCAATTGATTGTTGTGCCGATTCACCGTGAAAACGGTGTTGTGGGCGCACTCGTGGATCAGATAGGCCGCGATGATCATGCCGTGGCCCAGCAATAAAACGCCGGGGATAAAACCCACCCAGCCGCCTGTAAACAGCAACGACCATCCCAGCGTGTAGGCCACCAGAGAATAAACGATGGCGCCGGTGTGCCAACGGCGGCCCTTTGGCGTTTTAAAGGTCCAAGTTGTCATAGACAGCGTTGATTCCAGTTAGGCGCGCCGCGTTGTCGAGGCTAAAAATGACGCGATGTGAGAACGAGAACGGTTAATGTCCGACTCAGTATGCCGCGCAGTATACGAACGCCGGTGAGAGAAAAAAACCGGTGTTGGAGTGGCCAACCGGCCCGGAATTAACGGTGCGGTCAGTCTGGGCGGTAGTCTTCGACCGGCTGGCCCAAGATGCGCAGTCCGACCACAGTGACCACGGTCGCGCCAAGCATCCCCACCCACCAGGGCAACCCAAAACTAATGGGCAGAGTGCCAAAACCCAGCGCGGCGGCCCCCGCGAGTAGCGCATAGGGTAGCTGTGTACGGACGTGCTCAATGTGATCACAACCCGCAGAGAGAGATGACATGACGGTGGTATCCGAAATGGGCGAGCAGTGATCCCCCCACACCGCACCCGTCAGCACCCCCGAGACCGAGGCATACAAAATGAAGTAGTCGTCGCTCGCAATCAGGCCCTCGAGCCCCATGATGGCCCAACAGAGCGGCAGCACGAGTGGCAGGAGAATGCCCATGGCGCCCCAGCTGCTTCCCGTTGAGAAGGCAGTGAACGCGGCCAGCACAAAAATGGTGGCGGGCAGAGCGGCGGCTGGCAGGCTGTTGCCAAGGCTGGCAATCAGAAAGTCTGCCGTGTGCAGTTCGCGGCTGATCTCCGACATCGACCAGGCGAGCACCAGAATAATCATGGCGATAAACGTAAATCGCGCGCCTGACACCCAGGCGTCGACGATCTCATCCAGGGAGAGCAGACGCTGCGCTACGGTCATGACAATCGCAGTGAGTGCGCCTGCCAATGACGCCCACATCAGGGCCCGGTAAGAGTTCGCCGACCCGATGATGTCACTGATGGTCTCACCTTCACCCGTGATAAACAGGCCGGTCAGGATGCCAACGATCATGACGGCAACCGGCACCAACGCGTTGGCCGCTCTGGGAGGCACGCCGTCCTTCATCGCCAGCGCTGCCTCGTCGTCCTGACCCACCTTGGATTTAACGGGTGGTGCCGTTACCCCGGTGGAACGTGCGCGTCGCTCAGCGGCGAGCATGGGCCCAAATTCGCGACCGGTGGTGATCACCAGGACCACCAGCAGGATCGCCATGAAGGGGTAAAAACTGTAAAGAATGGAGTTGAGAAAAATGCTGTACGGGCTCATCTCTAAGCCCTCTAGCTGAACGCTGGCATCGCCAATCAGACTCACCTGATAGCCGATCCAAGTGGTGACCAGTGCGACCGTCGCCAGCGGCGCCGCGGTGGAGTCCACGATGTATGCCAACTTCTCTCGAGAAATACGCAACCGATCGGTGATGGAGCGGCTGGTGTTTCCCACGACCAAGGTATTGGAGTAGTCATCGAAGAAGATGAGCAGCCCCAGTGACCACACTGCCAGCTGGCCACGTTTGGCGCTGTTAGCGCCGGTGATGATCCACTCGACGATGCCGCGCATACCGCCATTGCGCGAAATGACGCCAACCATACCGGCGATCATGAAGGTGAACAGCATGATGGTGGCGTGATCAAAATCCGCCACGGCATTGGCGACATACACCTCGAAGCTGGCGAAGAGCCCGATCACCACACCCTCTGCACTGAGCCCCTCCAGTGCCCACGCCCCGAGCCACAGGCCCAGCATTAGTGCGGGCAAGACGCTGCGGATCAGTAGCGCCATGCCGATTGCCACCAAGGGCGGCAGAATCGAAACCCATGCGGGGATCACGGGAACGTCAAGTGACTGAAGCGGTTCCCCGTTCCACTCCAAACTCATCTGTGCGCTCGAGGCGTTGGAGATCACCACATCTGAAAAGACCCACTGGTCGCCTCGGCGATCCGGCGTGTAGAGCAGTTCATTGACGCGCAGTAGAGGCGGGGTTGGATCAGCGGCATTTCCCGGTTCAGGCAACGTTGCCTGCACGTCATAGGCGATGCCCTCGAGGAATACCTGCGGTGTCGAAAGCTCAGCGTCGGCGGCAGCTGCGGTGAGCGGGGTGCCGATCAGTAGGCACACCCAGAACGCCTGCGCCCAGATCACCAGTTTACGTCCCATGCCCCGTCCCTTTCTTTTTTCCGATTATTACAGCAATCGGTCATCATGTATTGCCGGACGGGGGGATAGCTGACGGCGACGGCGCAGAAAGGCTCTTTACTGATGCTCTGCGTCATCGAAAAGACCATCAGGGGAGTGAGAATTGGAGGAATTCCTTTTGTTTTTGGCAGGCCTAGCGGGAGGTATGGTCAACTCCATTGCTGGCGGCGGCAGCTTTATTACCTTTCCTGCATTAATCGCTGCAGGGGTGCCCCCCATCGCGGCCAACGCCACGAATACCTTCGCATCCTGTGCAGGATACGTAGGGGGTGCGGCGGGGTTTCGTCAGGAACTGTGGACGCATCGGGCTGCCTTACCCCGCATTCTGCTCTGCGCGGCACTCGGCGGTGGATGCGGCGCCTGGCTGCTTCTGCAAACGCCCTCTGTCACCTTTAATCGGGTCGTCCCGTGGCTATTATTATTCGCGACGATCCTATTGGTGTGGGGCGAACCGCTGCAGCAGCGCTGGCGCCTTACAGCGGGCACGTATGCTGCGTTATCGCGCATCACCACCGCATTGCTGACGGTTCTTTTGTTGTTGGTGTGTACCTACGGAGGGTTTTTTAACGCCGGCTTGGGCATCATCCTGCTGGCGTATCTGACGTTTGCCGGCTATCAGGATATTCACCTGATGAACGGCTTGAAGCTAATTGTCTCCGCGATGGTGGCGCTGTGGGCCATCGCTGTTTTTGGTGCGGGCGATTTAATTGCCTGGCGTGAGGGGGCCATTGTGATGGCGGGCACGCTGGTGGGGGGGTATGGCGCCGCCCGCACTGCCCGGTTAGTGAACCCCGAGCGAGTGAGGCAGGTCATCATCGCCGTTGCCGCGGGCATGACCGCCTACTTTTTTATCTGGGGTTAGTCGCTTGTCACCGCGGTGCTGCGGATCTGGCGAGCAAAGCCGATGGCCGCCGCAGCACCCACAATTGAGAACCCGAGTAACAGCGTGAACAGGTGCTGAAAGCCCAGCAGGCCGGGGTTTTGATCAATCAGGTAGCCCGCCACCGCAGCGATATAGACATCCGGCGTATAGCCAATCACCGATACCAAACCGACTGCGGTACCCGTCACAGCGAGCGGTATTTGTCCTTCCTGCAGCAGCCCAAAGTACAGGCCGCGTAAGCCAAAGATGGCGATGCCGGTGACCAGCGTGTTGAGCAAAATCATCGAGAGGGTGCCCAGCGCGGTGCCGGTGAAGGCGAACAGCGAGTGGCTGATGATCAGTAGCACAAAGCACACCAGCGCCATGCGCGAAATGCCGAAACGATCGCCCAGTAAGCCCAGCGCCAAAGCCGCCACGGGTCGGGTCCAGGCGCCCACCGCGACGATCTGCGCCGCGTCAATCTCGTCGATGCCGTGGCCGCGTACCGCAAATAGCGCATATTGATCAAAAGCCTTGTAACTGGTGTAGGCACAGACGAGCACGGTGGCCTGCAACCAGACAACGCGTAGTTTGATCACCGATTTGATTTGTCGAAAAAAGTCGCCGGGAGGTGGGCTGTGGCTATCGCTGGCGGCACCGTCTAAGCCGCGTAGCGTGAACCACACCAAAACGCCGACGGCGGCAGTGACGGCGGTGTAGCCATAGATCACCTGCCGCAAGACCGCGCCCTTCTGTGTGAGTGAGGCGGCGTCGTAGCCCAATGGAAAAGCCACCGAAAAAGCGAACACCCCGGCCGAGGCTAGGATGGCAGCGAGTAATCCCCGGCCGCCGTCGAGCAAGCCGTAGGCAAGCCCCTGCTGGTTATCGCCGCCCCAGGCGCGAGTTACTTTGATCAGTGCTGCCCAAAACAGCAGAATGTTGGTGAGACCAAAGAAACCCCAGATCAGCATGACACCGGTGACATCTGGGAAAGTCGCAAGGTAAAGGCCGCCTAAGGCGGTGGCCCATAGTGAGCCTGCCAGCAGCTTGCGCGGCTCGAATCGATCCGCCAGCGGTCCGCCAAAGAAGTACGCTGCCATGGCGATAAAGCCATAAGCGCTCTGGGCGACACCGAGCTCGGTCGCTGTCAGATCAAAGACTTCGAGAAACGTTGGGCGAAAAAAGCGTGTGACGTGATAGGGGAGGGTAAAGATTGCCTCCCCGGCCAGAATCAAAGAGAGAATGATCAGCGCGCGTTGCCACCTGCTGCGCTCCATGATGACGGTTGTCTCCGTGACGCTTCTGATTCAGCTCGCCGCGGCTTAACCGACCCAGGACAGCAGCTGCTGAATGATGATCACATTGGCAATATCAATGAAGAATGCCCCCACCAGCGGTACGATGATGAATGCCTCATGGCAGGCGCCGTAGCGCTTGGTCACCGCCGACATATTGGCCATGGCGGTTGGGGTGGCACCCATTGAGAAGCCGCCAAAGCCAGCCGACACCACCGCTGCCTCGTAGTTTTTGCCCATGAGCCGGAACACGACGAAGACAATGAAAATGGCTGCCACCAACACCTGGGCGCCAAGAATCAGCACGAGAGGTCCGGCGAGGCTGGCCAGCTCCCACAGCTTCATGCTCATCAGTGACATGGCGAGGAAGGTACCGAGTGATACATCAGCAATCAGGGCGATCGCAGGGGTTCGTGAGGGCCATGAGGTACCGGTGATGCGTGGTAGTCCTGTGGGCCGCAGGTTGCTCATCACAATTCCGGCAAAAAGACAGCTCACGAACAACGGCAGTTGAACGCCTGCGCCTTCCAGCGCCTCGTCCAACAGCACGCCAATAATCACGCAAATGTGAATCGAAAGGATAGCGTCGAGTACGTCCATGTAATGGATGTCGATGCCTCGGTCTTCGTGTTTGACGCCAACGTCCAGGGTCTCTTCCTCTTCAGATTTGAGATCGTGGCGGTTGATGAGGAACTTGGCGATCGGGCCACCCATGAGGCTCGCCAGCACCAGCCCAAACGTGGCGCAAGCAATACCAATTTCTGCAGCACCCGTGATGCCGTATTTTTCGGCAAAGATGGGTGCCCAGGCGATGGAGGTGCCGTGACCACCGATCAGCGACACAGTGCCGCCCAGAATTCCCACGGCCGGTTCGAGCCCCAAAACCGAAGCCACGCCAATGCCCGTGAAATTCTGTATGACCATAAACACGACGGTAGCGGCTAATAGAATCATCAGAGGCTTGCCGCCTCCCAATAGGTCGCTAAAGCTGGCGTTGATGCCGATGGTGGTGAAGAAGTACACCAGCAGCACATCGCGCGCGCCGAGGTTGAATTCCACCCCGACTCCGGTAACTACGTAAATCAGCGTAAAAAGAATGCACACCAGTAATCCGCCGGTCACGGGCTCTGGGATGCTGAACTCACGAAACGCCGGCACCACTTGGTTGAGTTGCTTACCGACGAAGAGCACCACGATACCCAATGTCACGGTGAGGAAGGTGTCGAGCTTGAGTGTGCCGTCGAGAAGCTCCATAGCGCTGGGCCCTGTCTATTGGATATCAACTTTGAGCCCTGACCATCGGGGAATTGCACTGCGGGGTCAAGTCAGTCAGAGGACGGTGTCAGCTTTCGCACCGACCCACGCGCAGTGCCTCTGCGCCGGAAGGGCTGTCGCTTAATGCTAAGGCATCGACTCGCGGGTAGCGGTACAGTGATTCCATAAGGATTACTGGTTTTAAACTGCGCAAACCGAAAGCGCCTTGCCTATAGGAGAATGAGAAATGACTAGCTTTAAGCAGAACTTCGTTTGCGCCCTCAAACTCACTCTACTCGGGGCACTTTTCACAGTGCTGGGAGGGTGTGCGGCCACGCTCGAGTCGGCC
>Ga0181553_10004545_pt1 | contig 11754 bp, 6 predicted proteins | sample 011ome_17_FD_133753 | JGI IMG/M metagenome (GOLD analysis project Ga0181553, IMG submission 133753) | Coastal salt marsh microbial communities from the Groves Creek Marsh, Skidaway Island, Georgia - 011502XT metaG (megahit assembly) | ecosystem: Environmental > Aquatic > Marine > Intertidal zone...
AAGGCCCAACAATACCCGCTGCTTCAAGTTGGTCTATGATTCTTCCTGCTCGATTGTAACCAATCTTCATTTTTCTTTGAATGAGTGAAGTCGAACCTTGTTGTGATTGTACAACGATCTCAGCAGCTTCTTTGAAGAGTGCATCTCGCTCAGAGATATCATCAACTAAAGAACTTTCTGAGGAATCATCATCGTATTCGGGAAGCAGGTGAGCGCTCGCATAGGCTCTTTGACTGCCAATATAAGAAGTGATTTCCTCTACCTCTGGAGTATCGACAAAGGCACATTGGAGTCTAACCATTTCACTTCCTTGAGTATATAGCATGTCTCCACGACCGATAAGCTGGTCTGCTCCTGACCCGTCTAAAATCGTTCGCGAATCAATTTTTGAAGTTACACGAAATGCTAAGCGCGCAGGGAAGTTCGCTTTGATGGTACCTGTGATTACATTCACAGAAGGGCGCTGTGTAGCTATGATTAGGTGAATTCCGATCGCTCTCGCTAGCTGGGCGAGTCGAGCAATTGGGGTTTCCACCTCTTTTCCGGCAGTCATAATAAGATCTGCAAACTCATCGATAACTAGAACGATATAAGGAAGGTAACGATGGCCGTCGTTAGGGTTTAATTTTCGTTTTACAAACTTGGCATTGTATTCTTTGATGTTACGAACCATCGCATTTTTAAGCAGATCGTAGCGATCATCCATTTCAATACAAAGTGAATTCAATGTATTGATTACCTTTTTAGTATCGGTAATAATAGCCTCCTCACTTCCTGGTAATTTTGCTAAAAAGTGTCGCTCAATTTTATTGTAAAGGGTTAACTCAACTTTTTTAGGATCAACCAGTACGAATTTCAGTTCTGCCGGATGCTTTTTGTATAAGAGCGAGGTAATAACCGCGTTTAAACCGACTGATTTCCCTTGACCAGTGGCCCCCGCCATTAGCATATGCGGCATTTTGGCTAGATCGACAACAAAGGTTTCATTTGAAATGGTCTTGCCAAACGCAATAGGTAAGTCAAAGTTAGTCGAGCTAAATTTTTTTGAACCGATAACTGATCGCATACTCACAACACTTGGATTTTTATTGGGTACCTCAATACCGATCGTTCCCTTACCAGGTATTGGGGCAATGATCCGAATACCTAAGGCAGAAAGAGAAAGTGCAATATCATCCTCTAGATTTTTAATTTTTGAAATACGAATACCGGCCTGAGGAACAATTTCATATAACGTAACCGTTGGGCCTACGGTTGCCGTAATTCGTTCAATAGCTATGTTGTAATTACTAAGGGTCTCTACAATACGATCTTTATTAGCTGCTAGTTCTTCTTTATCTACAGAAATCTGTTGATTGCTAGAGCCGTGGTCTTCTAATAAATCAAGATGAGGCGCTTTATATTGTGAAAGCTCAAGCGTTGGATCAAACTCGCCAAAATCATCCACTAATTTCTTGGCTTTCTCTGTAATTTCATCGTCGTAACTTTTCGGAGTTTCAGCTACATCAAAGGCTACTTCTTCAGCTTCTGAATTCTTCTCCTTTGGAATTACGTCTAAAACTTCCTCCTTGACTATTTCTTCTTGTAGGACTTCGTTTTCAATAGTTTCTTTTAATGGATCTTCAAGGGAAAAGGCGGCAGTGCTCTCCTGAAAAATAGGTGGTGCAAGGGTAGACTCTTCCTCCTCAATAGGTTTTATCTTTTCTGACGATGATTTTTTCTTTGGTTTTGATTTTTCTCGTTTTGGAAATTTGAAGTTAGGAAGTCTAATGCCTTTTGGTAAACTAGGATAGAAGCTTAACTGCAGTACAAGGCCAGTTAACAATCCGAATAATAAAACGAAGAAAATACCTATCTCTCCGATATGAAAACTAAGCCATTCAAAGGTCTCGAAGCCAGAAATACCAGTGAACAAAGTTTCTTCACTCGCTAGGAAATTGAACGCGATTGAAGTCCAAATCATCCAATACCAAGCACGACTTAGATACTTTAACAAAGGGCGCAGTGTTAGATTGAAGAACAAGTAAAAACCAATAACGGCAATCGAAAGCGGTAGGATGGTAGCGGATATACCAAAGGTTTTGTAAACAAGCGTATAACCTATGGCTATACCTAAACGATTAAAAAGAGTTTTTGGAGTATCAGATAGATCACTATACGACCCGATCAGACTTACATCAGTTTGCCAATTAGAGAAAAAGCTAATACAGGCATCGCGGCAAGGATCCCAAAGAAAAAAAGAAACGCCCCGAAAAAAATACGGTACTTTACTTTATTCTTGTCGACAGTTTTACTCCCCATATTATGCTCTTAACTGTTTGATCTTGATATTTAAAGCCGCAAAGGTTAGTGTTACAAAAGGGCTTACATAATTAAATACTGCAAAGATAAAGTATTCAAACACGGGAACACCAAGAACTGAACTGTGGTAGGCGCCACAAGTATTCCATGGAATTAATGCTGAAGTTACCGTACCTGAATCTTCTAGTGTTCTACTTAAATTTTCAGGAGCTAAACCACGGTCTTTATAAGCCTTTGAAAACATTTTTCCAGGAACCACGATTGCTAAGTATTGATCGGATGCGGTTAAATTGATGGCTAGACAACTGGCAACAGTAGAAGCAAATAACCCCAAAGTTGATTGTGCCAATGAAAGTAAAGATTGGGTGATACGATTAAGTGCACCTATCGCTTCCATAACGCCTCCAAATACCATTGCACAAACTATGAGCCAGATAGTTCCCAGCATTCCAGCCATTCCGCCAGAATTAAATAAATCATTCAGGGCTTCGTTGCTCGTACTTATAGAAACGTTAGTAGTAAAGGCAGTTAATATCCCTTTGTAACCATTTTCGAAGTTTAGTGAATTGGCTCCGGTAATTGAAGCTACCAGATTAGGTTGAAAAACTAAAGCAACAACACCTCCTAAAAGGGTTCCCGTTAAAAGCGCGATAAGAGGTGGAGTCTTTTTAACAATCATAAGCACGACCAAAACAGGAACAATAAAAAGGATTGGACTGATAAAGAAACGCTCTTGAATGGCTGCATTGAGCGATTCTGTTTCAACAGCACCATTAACCTCCAACCCTAGGCTTAAAACGATAAAAACGATCAGCGTAATAGCTATTGAAGGTATCGTTGTGTAGGTCATATAACGGATATGACTGAATAGTTCTCCGCCTGCCATTACAGGAGCCAAATTGGTGGTGTCGCTTAATGGTGACATTTTATCTCCAAAATAAGCACCTGAAATGATTGCTCCAGCAGTCATTCCAACAGGAACACCCATTGCATTCCCTACACCGATTAGCGCGATCCCTACCGTTGCAGAAGTAGTCCAAGAGCTACCTGTAGCCACAGATATTAAGGCACAGATAACGACACTAGCTGCTAAAAAGACCGTCGGATTAAGAATTTTTATCCCATAAAAAATCATACTCGGGATGATTCCGCTGATTAACCAAGAACCCGACAGAGCCCCAACCATAAGTAGTATGAGTAATGATCCTGAAGTCGATTTTAAATTATTGGAGACTGCATCCATCATATCCTCGTAGGATACCTTCTGGTAAAACCCAACAAGTGCAGCTAGAAAACCGCCAATGAGTAAAATAAACTGATTTGAACCGTCTAAGCTTGCGTCTCCGAAGTAGAATACGTTGATTCCCAACAGGATAACCAATAATAATAAAGGAGTTAAGGCTAAGGTTAGGCTGATAGATTGGGTAGACTTCATTCAGAGAATTTATAAGTTCTTACGATATTACAACATTAACTAAGTAATGTCCAAAATCTATCCAATTTTAGGTAATTTTGCAGGGTTAAAATTTTGAATAAAATAGAATGAAAACGTTTGATTTAGTAGTTATTGGTTCAGGTCCTGGGGGGTATGTTTCTGCCATTCGTGCAGCTCAATTAGGTTTAAAAACCGCTATTGTTGAGAAGGATAATACTTTGGGTGGTACTTGTCTAAATGTCGGATGTATCCCGTCTAAAGCACTACTAGATTCTTCACACAGATATGAAGAGGCGGTTCACGAATTTGAAAATCACGGTATACAAATTTCAGGTGGTGTGAGCTTTGATTTCCGAAAGATGATTGAGAGAAAACAATCCGTAGTTGATCAAACCGTCAAAGGAATAGAGTATCTGATGGATAAAAACCAAATCGAAGTAATCAGAGGTTTGGGGAGTTTTAAAGATTCAAAAACACTTCAGGTTTCTGGAAATGAGGGAATGATTGAAGTTACGGCCTCTAAGTTTATTATCGCCACCGGTTCTAAGCCCGGCAATTTGCCTTTCATTGAACTTGACAAGGATCGTATTATAACTTCAACAGAAGCTCTTGCACTTACAGAGGTTCCAAAACATCTTCTAGTCATTGGAGGTGGGGTAATTGGTCTTGAACTTGGTCAAGTGTATCGAAGATTAGGAGCTGAGGTTAGTGTAATTGAATACGCTGATCGTATCATTCCGACTATGGATGCAGCTCTTTCTAAGGAACTTACTAAGGTTATGAAAAAGCAAGGAGTTAAATTCTATGTATCTCATAAAGTTTCAAGCGTCTCTAGAGAAGGTGATTTGGTGATTGTTAAGGCAACAGATAAGAAAGATCAAGAAATTATTTTTGAAGGTGATTACGCACTGGTGTCTGTCGGTCGTGTTCCAAATACTGAAGGGTTAGGATTAGAAAATACTCAGATCGAAAAAGACCAAAGAGGTAGAATAATCACGAACGAACAATTACAAACAAAAGAGTCTCATATTTACGCTATTGGAGATGTTGTGGCCGGAGCTATGTTAGCTCATAAAGCCGAGGAGGAGGGTGTTTTTGCGGCAGAAGTAATTGCTGGACAAAAACCACATATCAACTACAACCTAATCCCAGGTGTCGTATATACTTGGCCTGAGGTGGCAGCTGTAGGTCGTACCGAAGAGCAGTTAAAAGCAGATGGGGTAGCCTACAAAGCGGGAAGTTTCCCGATGCGTGCATTAGGACGTTCTAGAGCAAGCGGAGATATTGATGGATTCGTTAAAATATTAGCGGATGCATCTACAGATGAAGTGTTAGGAGTACACATGATTGGTGCTAGATGTGCTGATTTAATTTCAGAGGCTGTAACCGCTATGGAGTTTAGAGCCTCTGCTGAAGATATTGCCAGAATGTCACATGCACATCCGACTTATTCAGAAGCCATTAAAGAAGCAGCACTTGCAGCTACCGAAAATAGAGCCTTACACACTTAATATTTGAAGTTACTTGCTCAATTTCTCGAACAAAATGCTGGGCTTGAGCAAGCCAAGATCTTACTTGCCTTTAGTTCAGGACTCGATAGTCGGGTTCTGGCTAATTTACTTTACTCGGCTAAGATTGAATTTCAAATCGCCCATGTCAATTACCAATTAAGAGGAGACGACAGTGAATTAGATGCTGCGTTTGCACGAGATTGCGCAGAACAGTATAACGTTCCCTTTCACTACTTAGAAGCTCCCATAAGTAAAGGATCTGGTATTCAAGAAAAGGCTCGTTCTATTCGATATGAGTGGTTTCAGTCTCTTCTTAGCGAAAATCAACTAACTCATATTGCAACCGCACATCATTTAGATGATGCCATTGAAACAGGACTGATTCATTGGTTTAGAGGAATGCATTTAATGCAGTTTAAGAGCCTCTCTAATCAAGGCTTAGTAATTAGACCGCTCATTACTTTTCGTAAAGAGGATTTACTGCTCTACGCTAGAGAAAATGGATTGAAATGGAGAGAAGATGTTTCTAATCAGGCTAATGATTACCTGCGCAACATTCTAAGAAATCAGGTAATTCCCGCTGTAGAAGCGAATCTTTCAGATGTTCGTAAACGATTAAAGTATTCTATTGGTTCGCTAAATGCTTCTGCTTTATTATTAGAAGATTATCGCAACCTTTTATGGAACGATATTGCAAAGCAAAAAGAAAATGAAATCTGGTACCTAGATATTCAAAAACTGAATAGACTTCAACCGTATAAGACCTATCTCGATTTATTGTTTTCACCTTATGGAGTTGTTGATACAACAGCACTTGTGAGCCTTTATGCTGGCGAGAATGGTAAGTATATCACCTTAGGTGATTATACATTATTCAAATTTGAAGGAGATTTAATCTTTGCTAATTTGAATCTTCTTACTTCTTACAGCAGGTTTGAGATTGTCAAGAATTCGAATCGCAAAGAAACCGAATTAGATTCTAACGAAATTTTGATCAATGGCTCAGTCGTTAAACATTCGTTGCAGCTGAGACTCTGGAATTCAGAGGATTCTATTCATTTAGAAAAAGGAGGTACAAAGAAAGTTTCGAAGTTTCTGAGGGATCTTAAGATTGATCCAGTAGACAAAAAAAGAATGGTAGTCATCAAGGATGGAGAGGAGACCGTGTCTATTATTGGTCATTATCTACACCCAGATTACATACCATTAAATCAGGATCCTTTAAATTGGCTTATCAGATGCTATTAAGAGTTGTTTTTTATTTCTTGACACTTATTCAAGGGATCGGGCTCGGTACCGTTAATACCGATGATGTAGTTATTTGGGGTACGAAGTTAGAACGGACAGGGGAGGGTGATTACAGATTATACTTCGAAGCAAGTATCAAGGAAGGATGGTATATTTTTTCTCAATACTCGCCAGAAGGCGGAAGTCAACCAGCTTTTTTTGAGTTTGAAAATTCTAAAAATTTCGAGCGAATAGGCGAAGTAGTAGAGTCTGAGTCTATGCCTAGTTATAACGATGTTTTTGAGGTTACTGAATTAATATTCAAACAAAGAGCTTCATTTTATCAAGATATTAAGCTTTTAGAACCTGGTGCAGTCGTAAATATCACTTTGTATTATCAAGTATGTCAAACCGTATGCATAGCCGCTACAGAGACCTTTCGATTTGAACTTGGCGAGGTAATTCCCTCTCAAACGACTACTAATGAAGGGAATAGGTCAGTAGATGAACTTAGAGTTCCTTTAAAAAATACAGATCGATTATCTGCTACGATAGTTCAAGCAAAGAGCAATAGATTCTCTGCTTGGTGGATCGGATTTATAGGAGGTCTTATAGCTTTATTAACCCCTTGTGTCTTTCCCTTAATTCCTCTGACTACCTCTTATTTTAGTGCAGCTAAAAGTCGTAATCACGCCTTCTTTTATGGCTTAGCTATTGTGTTCATATATACCTTATTAGGATTTCCTTTTCTTTTGGGTTGGTCGAAAGATGCTCAAATTTTCAATGAATTAGCATCTAATCTTTGGGTAAACTTAACACTGTTTATCGTACTCATCGGGTTCGCATTTTCATTTATCTCGGGTAAAGAAATTCAACTACCGCAATCTTGGATGCAAAAGGTAGATCAACAGGCAAATAATTCTAAAGGTATACTGGCCATTCTATTTATGGCTTTGACCTTAGTGTTGGTCTCTTTTTCATGTACGGGTCCAATTTTGGGGGCTGCCTTGGGAACCTTACTTACTGGTAATGGAGCTGAACTGGGAGTAAACCTAACTCTTGTATTTAACGGCTTTGGATTTGGACTTGGGGTTCCTTTTACTCTTGCAGCCTATTTTCCTTCAGTTCTTAAAAAACTACCTAAATCTGGTGAATGGATGAAAGAATTAAAAGTAGGTCTTGGAGTCGTTGAGGCCTTTCTAGCGTTTAAATTCTTATCCAATGCAGATCTAATAGGAAAGTGGGGAATCTTCAAGCTTGAATACATGCTTGGTCTGTGGATGTTGCTATGGCTCGGTTTGCTTGCTTATTATTTAATTCGTTTCATTCAAGACAAAGCTATTGGGTTAGTGAGGGGAGTCTTTTCTATTTTAAGCATTTATCTGCTCGTGCTGATCATTTCAGGATTTTCATCCGTTTCAAATCTTGGGTTTTTAAGTGCCTTTGCGCCCCCTTCGTACTACAATCTGCAATTGCAAGAAGATACGGGTTGCCCATTAGGGCTTAATTGTTTTCACGATTTAGAATCAGGAATTGAGGAGGCGAAGGAGGAAGGCAAGCCTATAATACTTGATTTTACTGGATATTCTTGTGTTAACTGTCGAAAGATGGAATCAGATGTCTGGTCAGATCCTGAAATTTATGAGTTGCTTGACAAGAAATTTGTCATCATTAGCTTGTATGTAGATGATCGTGAAAAGTTAAACGATGATAGAGCAGGGATTTATCTTTTATCTAATGGTGGAACTAAAGAAGTGAAAACCATAGGTCAATACCACTCGCTTTTTCAAGGGGTTAATTTTAAGGTGATTTCTCAACCCTATTATGTACCCGTCAGTTCGAATTATGACCTTCTAAATACGCCGGTTCAAATGACTTCAGTTACCCAATTTAAAGGGTTCTTAGACGCTTCTTTGAAAGTCTTTGAGGCTTTGGAGACTACTGAATAGTTATTGCGTTAAATACCTCTTTCTTTGAGTTCATTATGGCTCAAAAACTACCTATTCCCGTTCTAGCAGGAAATTCTTACGAGATAAGTTCGCTTTCTCTCGCAACCTCAAAAGGGTATGGCTTTCGGTTTAATAATTTACCTCAAGGGAATTGTAGATCTACTATAGACAAACTGCTTAGAGTTTTAGATCATTTTAACGTTAGAATACCACTCAAACGTATCACCATAAGTTCTGAAATACCCATTTCAACGAAGCACTTTTCTTTTATAGAATTGAGCCTGTTTATGTTGTTGTACGTCTTAAAGTATCTAGATATTTCAAATCGTCTCTCGTCTATTCTTTTTCTAGGTAGGGTAGATCTACACGGTAATATTTTACCACTGCCATATATTGATGGTTGGTTACTGCGCGCTAAACAACAGGGAATTCATAAAGTCATCATTTCATCAGAAAATTTCAAAGAACACTTGGCTTTAAATGGTATTGAGATAATTGTATTAAATACTGTAAAAGAGTTAATCGATTATCTTAAAACAGGCAATTACTCACCTCTAAGTCGAAAATCTTTAGAAGTCCAATTAGCGAGAGAAATTGATGTCATTGGTCAAGACGAAGCCAAGCGAGCTTTAGAGCTTGCCCTAGTAGGAAAGCATCATACTATTCTATCGGGAAGCCCAGGAATTGGTAAAACTTCACTATGTGAATCCTTTTTAGAGATTGCTAAAAATACTTCTGATAACCTAACAGAGGAGCAATGCGAATTACTCAGTAGGAGAGATATACCTTTCCAAAAAGAGGTTGCGATTCGAAAAGTTCATCAGAATATAACGTCTACTCAATTAATGGGAGGGGGAGTACACCCTTATCCTGGTGAAGTTTCTTTAGCACATGAAGGAATCCTTTATATGGATGAAATAGGCAGTTACCGAAAATCAGTTCTTGAGCTCATTAAAATAGCTATGGAACAGAAGTCTGTCACTTTGAATACATTGAAATATCACAAAAGCTATGCGGCAGATTTTACTTTAATTGGGACCACCAATGGCTCGTTTACAGATTCCAAATTATTAACCCCTTCCTTTTTAGATCGAGTTGATTTTCAGATCACTTTATTTAAACCTGATTTTAATGCAGAAAAACAGAATGCTACCTACGTGAAAATATTGAAACGAGTGAATCGGGCGAATCAATTTCGAAAGAATCGATTAAAATCAGATTCTACGACTTCTGTTAGTAATTTAATTCACTTAAATAGCTTTTTAATAGAACCAAAAGCAAAGACCATCATACAACGGTTGATTCATCAGAAAAACTACTCTATTAGAGCCATTGAGAGGAGTTTTAGAATTGCTCGAACGATTGCAGATTTTGAAGAATGTGAATGGGTCAGTACTGGGCATTTAAGTGAAGCTATAAGCCTTAGAGGATTAACTAACTGATATAACTCCAAAGAAGGTTACCTCTAAGGAGTCTATTGAGTGTGGCTCGTATTCCTTGATGTTCTTCAAATGTTAGTTCAGGGTCTTGTTTTAAAATCCATTCTGCCGCTTCTCTGGCGCGGTAAAGTATGTCGGCATCTTTAACGATATCACTTACCTTTAATTGAAGTGTACCGCTCTGTTGAGTCCCCATTAAATCTCCCGGGCCTCTTAATTGAAGGTCGATTTCTGATAACTCAAATCCATTTTGGGTTCTTACCATAGATTCTAATCGAGTTCTGGCATCATCTGATATTTTTGAACCACTCATCAATATACAATAGGACTTTTCAGCTCCTCTTCCGACTCTTCCTCGAAGTTGATGTAACTGAGAAAGGCCAAATCGTTCCGCACTTTCGATAACCATTAATGAGGCATTGGGCACATTTACACCTACTTCGATAACCGTTGTGGCAACCATAATTTGGGTTTCCCCTTTTTCGAAACGAGCCATTTCGAAAGCCTTTGCCTCTGCATTCATTCCTCCATGAACAATTGAAATCTGGTAGTGGGGGGGTGGAAACTCTCTTTGAATGCTTTCATACCCATCCATGAGGTCTTTATAATCAAGCTTTTCTGATTCTTGAATAAGTGGATAGACGACATAGATCTGCCTGCCTTTGGCGATTTCAGATTTCATGAATTGAAATACTTTCAGTCTAGCTGAATCAGTGCGGTGCTGGGTTAGAATGGGTTTTCTTCCTGGGGGTAATTCGTCGATTACAGAAACATCTAAGTCCCCATAATGACTCATTGCTAAGGTTCTAGGAATAGGAGTTGCAGTCATTACCAAAATATGTGGAGGTATCTCTGCCTTCTTCCAGAGTTTCGACCGTTGTGCCACCCCGAAGCGATGCTGTTCATCAATAATGGCAATTCCCAAGTCTTTAAATACGACAGTGTCCTCTAAAAGCGCATGGGTTCCAATAATCAGATGAAGGTTTCCTGATGAGAGTTCATCGAAAATCACCTTTCTGTCTTTTTTTGGAGTTGAACCGGTAAGTAATGCCACATTCACCGAAATTGGGCTTAAAAGAGATGCTAAGTCGTTATAGTGCTGTTGAGCTAAGATCTCCGTTGGTGCAATAATGGCAGCCTGGGATTGATTGCCGATCGCAATGAGACTTGATAAAAGCGCAACCATAGTTTTACCTGACCCTACATCTCCTTGTAACAGTCGATTCATTTGGATCCCAGAACCTAGATCCTTTCTAATCTCCTTGATTACTCGTTTTTGTGCATTGGTTAAATCAAATGGGAGGTGGTGCTCATAGAACTCAAGAAAAAGATCGCCTACATGATCGAACATACGTCCTTTAATTTTCTTTTGACCCACTAAATTTTTATAAAGCAAGCGCAGTTGTAAAAAGAATAATTCTTCAAATTTGAATCGATTTAGTGCAAAATCTACCTGTTTCAAATTTTGAGGAAAATGAATGATTCTAATAGCTTCTGTTTTTTGAGGGAGCTGTAATTTCTGAATTAGAGATATTGGGAGATTTTCTGCTAAACTAAAGTCGATGGCGGTGACTATTTTCTTTATTCCTTCTTTAACGATCCGTTGGCTTAATCCTGCTTTTTGAAGTTTATCGGTCGAAGAGTAAATAGGCTCAATTCCAAGTCCTTTTACATCGATAGGATTAGCCAATTTTGAAATTTCAGGATGAGCAATAGAAAAGTTATTACCAAATCTAGTGGTCTTTCCAAAAACCTGGTAGACTTGCCCGTTTTGCAATGTTTTTAACAAAAATTGTGGTGGCTTGAACCATACTAATTCGAGACTGCCAGTAGCATCTTTAAGCTCACCAACAAGACGTTTTGTTCGACCTTCTCCAACGGTCCTCAGATCA
>Ga0181553_10004546_pt1 | contig 11752 bp, 12 predicted proteins | sample 011ome_17_FD_133753 | JGI IMG/M metagenome (GOLD analysis project Ga0181553, IMG submission 133753) | Coastal salt marsh microbial communities from the Groves Creek Marsh, Skidaway Island, Georgia - 011502XT metaG (megahit assembly) | ecosystem: Environmental > Aquatic > Marine > Intertidal...
TAACCGAGTTCGCCAAGTTCTTCCAAATCCGAGAAATCCAGTATCATCGAATTCACAAAGTCAGACAGATTCATAGCATCTTTACATTTTTCATTCAAAAACACTTGCATATTAAATGTCTTGTTGTGACAGTTATTATTATTATTTGTTGTATTGTTACTATTTTTACATACTTCTAGCATTTGCTTTTGTAACTCCGTATTGCTTTTTACTAATTCCACAATTAATGATTTCATATCCAATTCGTGTAATATTGTGTTTTCATCTTGGTCGGGTGTTGTTTTTGGTATTTCGCTAGATAATACCGTCTTACATTTTTTTTTGTGTTTCCATAAACCATTTCTAGAATTATATGATTTTTTGCATATATCACAATTATAGATGTAAAATCTGTCACCTTTGTCACCTACTTTGTCACCTTTTATATTTTTATGATGCTTGCGTGTATTAATATGTTTTACATAATTACTATTTTTGCTACATCTGAAGTCACAACTTTCGCATACATATTCTTTGGCAGTTTTAGGCATTAAATGCGTTTCCATTACTATATATAGGTGACAGAATAAAATGCCTAAATCCTTTTTAAAAAAAATAATTATTTTTCGAAAAAATTAGCATCACAAAATAATTCGTCCGAAAATCAAAATGAGAGCATTATGGTCACAACTCACTTTTTCGTGTTTTTTCCTATATTAATGGGCACTTTTGGAAAATGGACATTTATAAATGTCCAAATCCGAAAAACTTTGATCAAACCTGAAAACGTAATTTTATTGAATTTTATATTGTATATTTTTTATATTTTGTATATTCATTTAAATCTCTCTACGAAATATATATACCCAGACTATAATATGAAAGGAACTATAAAATTTAATAAGACAAATATAGTTCTAGAAGTAGATATTGTATATACACCATCAAAAATAGAAAAAGGACTGATGTTTAGAAAACGGTTAAATCAAGATAAGGGAATGCTTTTTGTGATGCCTGATTATAAAACAATTCATTTTTGGATGAAAAACACATATATACCATTAGATATACTGTTTATTAAGGGTGATACAGTTGTTGATATAAAAGAAAATACAACACCATTATCATTAACCAAAATAAAATCATCAAAACCATATACGATGGCAATAGAAGTTAATGCAGGATATTGTAAAAAGAATAATGTAAAAGTAGGTGATAAATTTCACATTAAAAAGGTGTAATTATATAATAAAAAATATATATTTTATTCTAATTAAACTATATATGATTAAAGTCAAGAACGGAATTCGTTATGAAACAAATGGGTGGACATATCTCTCTATCAAAGGTTCGCCGAGCGAACGCGGGTATGCACACGGTTATTTGGTTGCCAAAGAGTTGAAAGATATTTTTAAAATGTTAGAATTTCATTTTTATGAAGATTATGGAATAAAACGCGATGTATTTAGTGAAGTGGTTGGACAAATTTTTGGTCCGATTATACAAATTAACTACCCTGAACTGTATGAAGAAATCGTGGCAATCACGAAGGGTGCGAATGCAGGCGGTTGCAAAATTTCATTAGATGAAATGATTATGTGGAATTGTTTTGTGAGTATTGATTCTTTGTTAATTATTTTACCGAAAATAATCAAAGATTATCCCAAATTAAATGAAAAATATAGTGACATTTTTAATGAAGAATCTGGCAGTTCTTCGGGTCATGGTGAAGGAGGAGGAAATGTGGGAAATTTGGCAAAGGCAAGAGTTGGTGGCGATCACTGCACTGGGTTTATGGCCGTTGGTAGTTATACCAAAGATGGCAAAATCATCTGTGGACACAATACGTTTGATAACTTTATGACTGGGCAACATTTCAAATACATTTTGGACATTAAACCGACCAAAGGTGCCCGTATTCTTATGCAAACTGCGCCTGGTAATATTTCCAGTGAAACTGATTTTAACGTTACCAGTTATGGTTTTATGGGAACTGAAACCACGATTGGTGGATTTAATCAGTTTGCACTGAAAGACCCAATTTGCTGCCGCATTCGCACGGCCATGCAATATGGAAAAACCTTGGACGAAATCAAAGAGTATTTAGTTCACAACAATAGCGGGGATTATGCAAATGCGTGGTTGATTGGCGATACAAACACAAACACGATTATGCGAGTTGAATTAGGATTGAAGTATGTGAATGTGGAAAAGAAGAAAGACGGGTATTTTATTGGGTTTAATGGTTCGTATGACCCTCGCATCCGCAATTTAGAGTGCTCAAATGTCGGGCATTTTGACATCCGTCGGCATCAAGGTGCCCGTAAAGTGCGTTTGACGCAATTAATGAAGCAGCATAAAGGTAAGATAGATATTAAAATAGCCGAAGAAATAATGGCGGATCACTATGATATCTATTTGAATAAAATCAATCCATCGTCTAGAACGTGCTGCAGTCACTATGAATTAGATGACCGGGCGTTTATGTCGGATCCGGGACGCCCCAAACCGTTTCAACCGCGTGGTGCATTAGACGGTAAAGTATGTGATACGACATTGGCAAAGAAAATGAGTTTTATGGCACGTTGGGGCAGTTCGTGTGGAACACCGTTTGATAAAAAAGAGTTTATTAAACACAATATTGTGTGGGAAGAACAAGAACCGTATTTGCTTGACCGACCCGAACAACCGTGGACTGAATTTACTGTTCATAATGGCAAGATGTCGATGAGTGGTAAAAACATTACAAGGCGAAAAGAAGAAAAGGTCATGCAGTTGAAAAAGACGAAGAAACGTAAATTAAAGTTGTAAATTATACAAATCGCAAGACATATAAACAAAAATATATATAAAGTTAATACTCTATATATATTTAATTCGGTGATAACAATATAAAATGGGAACGATTAAACGTCTTCAGAAGGAATTAAAAGAATTACAATTACAACCGCCAGAAAATTGTTCGGCTGGATTAATAAGTCCTAGCGATTTATTTAATTGGCACGCGACCATAGTGGGACCACAAGGCAGTCCATATGAAGGTGGTGTTTTTAAATTACATATTGCTCTTCAATCGGATTATCCGTTTCGGTCGCCACATATTAAATTTATGACTAAAATTTATCACTGTAATATAAATTCAAACGGTTCTATCTGTCTGGATATATTAAAAGAGAATTGGAGTCCGGCACTTACTATTAGTAAAGCATTATTGAGCATTTGTTCTTTGATGGATGACCCTAATCCAAATGATCCACTTGTTTATGAAATTGCTGACCTCTTGATAAAAGATAAAGCAAAGCACGATGCAACCGCACGCGAATACACGATGCAGTATGCAATGAATTAATATAAATGATAGTAATGCCATACATAGTAATATCTATTCATCATAATAGTAACAGTATACTAACCCACTAATGATAATAGAAGCAAAGAAAAATCCAATCATTTTTTAGAATGTATTTATTATATTATAATATAATCATAAATAGTGTTTATATTATATATTAAAAAACAATTTATATAAATTAATGTTTTTTTTACAAATTATATCTTGTTTTAGTTGGGCAATTTCTTTGCTATTAGAGTTCCAGTGATTTGGCATTATAAATAATAACTTTTTTGTCATAGTCAATGATTTTTCAATATAGTTTAAATATAATTCAGTATCATTTTTTTCATTAACATAATTGCCTCTGTCGCTTATATGTTTGCTGTCGCTTATATGTTTGCTGTCGCTTATATGTTTGCTGTCGCTTATATGTTTGCTGTCGCTTATATTTACCGGTGGTTTGCACATAATAATATCAAACCATTCAATACCATTAAAATCTTTTTTCCAACTATTATTACTATCCATAAAATCAATAATGGACAAATTCGCATGTTTCCCCAATATTTTTTTATATAATTTTGCATGGGTTTTGTTGGGTTCTACAATATAAATCATATTTTTTAAAATCCATTGTTTTTTACTATTATTATTACTGTATCCATCTTGAATATTACACTCGGGTTTATGTGCGAATGGTAATTCTTCAACTAATCTCTTATAAACAAGCATTGGAAAATAACCTATACCGTCAGATATATACAACCATTTAAGGTCAGGGTTTATCCAAACACACTTGGGTAAATTGTTCAACGAACGTTTAATTGTGTTTTCGCTGGTTGTTCTTTTAAACGCACCACTTTTTTCTAATTTTTTCTCAATTTCTGTAATATCCATTGTTAAAATAAATGCATCATTATTTTTTACCATACACTTTCTTCTTTATTATTATTGAATACTATTATTGAATACTATTATTGAATATAAAAAATAATAATAGTAAACTACCTATTTATAGAGTGTAATGATTAATCAACCTCTTCGACATCATGTTGTGGTTGACTAGTCATTCCAGGCATACCACCCTGACCCCCAGCAGCACCTGCATACATTTGTGCAGCAAACGGGTTCAGAGTGGTTTCGCATTCTTTCATCTTGCTTTCAAATTCCTCGGTCGTTGCCGAACTATTTCCATCCAACCATTCTTGTGTTTCTTTCACACATTGACGAATGGTTTCAATCCCAGTTTCACCAATTTTATCGGCAATTTCCTTATTATCGGTCTGATTGCGCCAGTTGTAAATATACGATTCCAGTTTATTCTTGGATTCTACGCGCTTCATACTCTTCTCATCTTCATCTTTCAAACGGTCTGCCTCTTTAATCATTTCTTCTACTTGTTCCTTTGACAATCGTCCCTTGTCGTTTGTAATTGAAATCTTCTCCTTTTTACCAGTAGATTTATCGCACGCCGAAACATTCAACATACCGTTTGCGTCAATATCATATGTCACCTCCAATTGAGGAACACCGCGCGGGGCAGGCGGAATGCCAGTTAAATCAAACTGTCCCAATAGATTACAGTCCTTTGTAAATGACCGTTCGCCTTCAAAGACGCGGATAGTTGCAGCAGGTTGGTTATCCATATAAGTGCTAAATGTTTGACTCTTCTTGGTAGGAATAGACGTATTGCGACCGATCATTGTTGTCATGACGTTTCCACTAGTTTCAATTCCGATAGACAAAGGAGTTACATCCACCAACAAGATATCATTAATCGCCTCCGATTTATCGCCAGACAAAATAGCAGCTTGAACACCAGCACCATAAGCAACTGCTTCATCTTGGTTAATTGATTTACACAATTCCTTTCCATTAAAAAAATCAGACAACAACTTTTGAATCTTGGGAATACGGGTAGACCCACCGACCAAGACAACATCATGAACGGCGCTTTTATCCATCTTCGCGTCACGCAAAACTTTTTCAACAGGGTCCAAACACCCGCGAAACAAATCAGCACACAATTCTTCAAAACGAGCACGTGTAATGGACGAATAAAAGTCCTTACCGTCATATAGTGCGTCAATTTCAATCATTGCCGAAGCAGATGAACTGAGCGTCCGCTTTGCCTTTTCACATGCAGTTCTAAGACGTCTAACCGAACGCTGATTTCCGCGAATATCGCATTTTTCTTTTCGCTTGAATTCTTCAATAAAATGAGTTAGCATCCGCGAATCAAAATCTTCACCGCCTAGATGCGTGTCTCCAGCAGTTGATTTTACTTCAAACATACCATCGTCAATCGTGAGCAAACTAACATCAAAAGTGCCACCACCTAAATCAAAAATAAGCACATTCTTTTCGGCACCCTTATCTTCTACTTGCTTATCAAGACCATAAGCAATCGCAGCGGCAGTTGGTTCATTAATAATACGCAAGGGTTCTAGACCGGCAATACGACATGCGTCCTTAGTCGATTGGCGTTGAGCGTCATTGAAATAAGCGGGGACGGTTACGACTGCCTTAGAAACATCGTGCCCGAGATAATTTTCGGCAGTTCTTTTCATTTCAGTCAAAATCATTGCCGAAATCTGTTCCGGATAATAAACCGTGCCATCTTCAAGCGTAATAACCGGTTTATCGTCCTTGTCGCCAGAAATATTAAACGAATAATGCTTCATATCATTTTGGATAACGGGGTCTGAAAACTTGCGACCAAGTAACCGCTTTGCGTCATAGATTGTATTAGCAGTATTCATTGCTGCTTGCGACTTAGCAGATTGACCAACGAGTTTTTCAGTCGAGTTAAATGCAACCCAAGATGGCGTGGTTCGTTCGCCGTCCGAGTTAGCAATAATTTCGCAGGTTCCATTACGAAAAACACTTACACACGAATATGTCGTTCCCAAATCAATACCAATTGCGTTAGTCTTTTTAGTTTCTGTTGCCATTTTGGTTGCGATAACTATAATATTCACTATACAACACTTATTTTTAAGTTGGTTTATAATAGTTTTTATGAACAATACTAATACCTTTTACTAAAACAAGTGTGGGTAATATTAACCATAATATATTTAATAATAAATATGACCAAAATTTCAATCCTTTTTTGATTGGTTTTTTATTTAAATATGAGTAAAATGTGATAAAATAAATGATTGTTCCTAATAAATGTATAATTGAAATAGAAACCATTAATTTTCCAATAAATGAAGTATTTATTGTATTATAGCGAAAAAAATAGTATAAGATATAAATGTAAACAAATGCAGTTATAGCGTGTATTAATTCAATATAATGAACCATATTTGTTGGTTTGATATAGCGTGTATCACAAAAATCACCATATTCGCGCCACCCCTTACTCCAAAAATTCGGTGTTAATATGCTATGTAGAGGGATATCATTATACCAGAAATTCTGTTTAATAGATGGCAATGGCAATGATGAAATATAATCTGATTTAAAAAATAACACTAATTCAAATAATCCAATAAAGATACCAAGAACCATCCAATATAAAATAACCTTTGTCAATACTGAATGTAAATCGTGTTTACCCTTACAAGAACGATAATCAATAACCATATATGAAATTATAAAATACAGTAAGAGAGCACACATATAGACCGTATAATTCTTGACCGTATAATTCTTGACCGTATAATTCACCATATTACATATTTATTATATAATAATTTATCAGACGTATAAACTATTATATAATACGGTTTCTTTTACGAAATGCGTTTAGTTTGAATAGACGCGCTCACAATATAAAGCGAGTTTTCGGTCATAATAATGTATTCACCCTCCACCTTGTAAATCTTTTCAATCGGGGACGTATACTCGTCTTCACTCTTAACAAGTAATTTCTCTCCATTTTCACGAACACCAATAAGCACTTTATTTTCTTGCGAAGGTGCCCAGTAATCAAGCATAATCGGTTTGTCATCCACAACGGCAATTTTCACAATATGTTGCAAGCATTGGTTGCTTGGCGAGGAAAAGACAGGTTTTTCAGACATTATATATATATTAACGCTTTTAAAACCTTTAAATACTTTTTAACATATTAAATACTTTTTAATAAAATTTAATATAATATAATTTATATGGAAAATTCATGGAATATATATAAACAATATGTAAATATTATGACTGATTATTTATTACACTATACTTCTAGTAAAAAATTTCAAAAGAAAGAAAGTGACCACGTATATTTATTACAACATGGGTTTTCAATACTAACACATATTTTTAAAATAACATTGAGGGAAAAAATAGACGTAAATGAAGCAATGGAAAACACCAAAAAAGGTATTATGTATTATACTGAATTTATAGAACAAATAGAAGAAAACAGTATGTATGATTTAAATATTTCATCAGTAAACGCAGCCGCGTTTGTTTTTAAAAAAACAATAGCAGATATAAAAGTAAATGAAAATGTATCAATAGTAGATGATACTTTCGTAAAAAAAATAAAAAACTTTGAACATTTATTGATAATTCATAGAGACCTATTTGAATTACTCACACTATATGGTTATAATTCAACGATTCCGGATAAATTAATGGATTTTGCGTTTGATTTTTTAATGGATTTTAGTGATAATGACACAAATATAGAAACCCTAACTATAAAAGAAGGTATATTAACCAAACAATTATCAAATATAATTATTTTTATGAATCATTTTCCAGAATACGATAAAGATTTATATCAGTGTGAACATTACATATATGAGTATATTCAAGTTTATGTGAAAAAATATAAACATATTCATTTAAGCATAGAACAAGTATATATAAAAAAAGCAAGTCCTGATTATTACGTAAGATTAAATAGTGATTCAATTAAAAAATATATTAAATGGTTAGTATCATGATATTTCAGATAATATTATTTACATCTTTTAACAATTAGACCTTTGTAAACTATCCTAAAATTAACAATCCATGTAAATTGTTTTCTTTCGAACCTTTCTTATTTGAATGCGTTTAATTTCCTCAACCACACCAGATGGATTCGTATTTAATACTCCAATCTCATTTCTATTATTTATGAAAATATCACATAGGAAATCATAAATATTGTATAGTATTTCCTCAGAGCATTTACCCACAATTAAAACACTCCCTGTTCTAAATATCATAAATGACACCTTTACTGTTGTTGGTGAATGTGGCGTTTTATCAGATTTTAACTTTTTGTCACATAACGGTTGTATTCCAGTTTGTTTATGAAAACTTATTTCATCATTGTAGTAAAATTCACATTGAATACCAGGATAAGAACAAGAATCAAAATTACTGTTAATTTTATAAGTGTATTTCAGAAGTTTATACATCTTTTCGCGATTAATATAATATCCACAATTAAAGTTTGAGTTAATCATAACAGTTTCTGTTTTTTTGTCTAAAAATTCAAGAGGTTTATCTTTTTCAGTTTCAATAAAAGGTGTTAAGATGTCGACTAAAAGTTGCAGCGTTTTATTTAAAATAGTTGAATCTTGAATACCCGGTATTTCCAATTTTCCAGTATTGAATACCTTTACGTGAACTTCTTTATAAATATCATTATGAAATAATCGCAAAATAACAACAAAGCAATTATAAAATGCGCTTTTCTTCTTAGAACGGTAACTAATAATATCCTTTTTGCAAATACCAATGCTTATTTTTCGTATATCCTTGAATTTATTTCTTCCATCAGTATTGTTAACTTGACTAATAATGAAATCATCAACATGTGTGTATTTTTTTTTATTATTTAAAATATCATTAACCTCTTCTTGTGTAGATGAATTAAATTTCATTTGTTTTTTAATAACACCATTTGATGGTGTTTGGTATCCAATTAAAGGAATATTCCAAAATACATTATTAAGATTAATTGGATAATTCAAGTATGAAATTTTTGTTTTTGTTGAAATATTCAATGGAGAGCATTCTGTTTTACTATCATTTTTTATAGTTTCGTCAATGCTACCATCTTCGCCTTTTTCTCTTCCTCCTTCTTTTTCTTCTTTAGAAGTGTTTGAATAATCATTGCTTTTAACATGGATACCACCAGCACTATTAAAATCATTTATACAAAAGGATGACCATGCATTTTCAATATCATCCATTTTAGCTAGTATAATGCTTATAGTTTCTTTAAGTAGTTCTATTTCAATTTATTATGGAAATATCTAAAATATATTATAAAATATATTATAAAATATATTATAAAATATATTATAAAATATATTATAAAATATAATATAAATAAATATAAAGATGCATACAATTAATCATAAACATATATCACATACATTACCAATTCAAATATCAAAACATATAATTAATAATAATGAACAACATAGCACAAAAAACGGTTCATTTGACCCTACACAAAATTCTCCACCCAGTTTATGGAAGACACGTTTAAGTAAGCGTTTAGGTGATAGTCCAATAAAACATGAATACAAAAATAAACAACCATGTTCAGGGTTCAACTAATAAAAAACTGGTGTAACTTCGGAACAATATAAGATATAATATTGTTATTGTTTTGCTCCTTTAAATGTGTAGTAAATTCTGTAAATTTTAAAAATGAATAATTAACAATTCTTGTTTCATTATGAATAATATAATTAAAATAGTCCTTCATTATATTTTTTACATCAATTTTGTATTCACAACTAATTCTATAAATCAATTCTTTTGCTTGATTATATTTTTGTCTATCTTTAAGAAGATGTGTCAAATTATTCCAAACATCATCGTTAATGACTGGTTTGTTTTCTATATCGTGTTGATTTGCTTGTATATAATTAATCATACTTCTAATATCAGATTTAAATAATTGCTGAATAGATTTAAGTTTTTCTGTTGTTATAACTAATTTCTCTTTAACCGCGATCGTAGATAAAAAATCAATAATATTATTTTCGGGCAATTGGTTGAATCGTATACGCATAAATTCGTTTTGTAATGATTCGTCTATACGACTAATATAGTTGCATATTAAACAAAATCTAACATTATTATTGAACCCGTGTAATAAATATTTTAATGCTTGTTGCGCGTTTTTTGTCATATAATCAACTTCATCCAATATAACAAATTTAGTTCCTTTGTGAAATAATGAGTTAGAATTAACAAATTGATAAATTTGACTACGAATAATATCAATACCTCTTTCGTCGGACGCATTTAAGTGTATCATCAACCCCTTATTTGCTTCATTGTTCTTTAGTTGATAACTATTTATTAAATTAATAATTGTCGTTGTTTTGCCGGTTCCGGGTGGTCCGTACAATAATATATTTGGAAAGTAATTTGTTTCAATCATGCGCGTTATAATAATATTATTTAAAGGGTCCAATACAATATCATTTAAATCCGTTGGTCTATATTTTTCAACCCAAGGTATAGTGAGTTGTGAAGTCATAGTATATATATGTATTTAGTAATCTGTAGTTCTATTTATATAAAAATTGAAATATAAATATAACTGAATACTATAATTAAATGTCCGGAAATATGGAATCCTATAATGATTGTGGATATTTGGAGATTATTAAAGGACCAATGTTTTCCGGTAAAACGACACGTTTATTAGATATATATAAAAAGTTTAAATTTTGTGAAATTAAAACAATGGTGATTAATTACGAAAAAGATAATCGTTATTCAGAACAACTACTCTCATCGCACGACAAAGTAATGATTCCTTGTATAAAGGGATTAAAATTAAACGATATTGTCCCATTATCTACTACTGGTAATGATTCTGATTCCTATTTAAGTGAATTTAATGAATCTAACGCAATTTTAATTAACGAAGGACAATTCTTTAGTGATATTGTTGATTGGGTTACTGTAGCAGTAGAGAAATACCATAAACATGTTTATGTATGTGGATTAAATAGTGATTTTATGCGTAAAAAGTTTGGAAATTGGTTAGATTTGGAAAGTATTAGTGATAATGTTGTTTTATTACATTCGTTTTGCAGTAATTGTAAAAAAAGACCGGCAATATTTAGTCACCGTATAAGCAATGAAAGTGAAATTGAGGTTATTGGTTCTGATTGTTATATTCCGGTTTGTAGAAAATGTTATCATATACTTACACCGACTAAAAAGAAAAATGAGACAAAATCCCATTAAAAATTAAAGTGGTGTAAAATCAATAGTAGGAATTTCACCTACGATGGTCTAACTTTTTCCTCTTCCTTTTGATTATTTGAAGAGGTGAAAGACGAAATTTGAAAACACACAGGGCGTTCTTGCCTATCAATCCAGCATTTTGTAATATTCATTATGTTGATTGCTGAATTAGCGTCTCGTGTTCTAAATACGGTTTGTTTGACTTGGGGTCTCACGCATCCAGAACATACTAAAAGACGAAACTGCTTGTTTCCATTACTATGCTTGTAA
>Ga0181553_10004553_pt1 | contig 11739 bp, 10 predicted proteins | sample 011ome_17_FD_133753 | JGI IMG/M metagenome (GOLD analysis project Ga0181553, IMG submission 133753) | Coastal salt marsh microbial communities from the Groves Creek Marsh, Skidaway Island, Georgia - 011502XT metaG (megahit assembly) | ecosystem: Environmental > Aquatic > Marine > Intertidal...
AGTCCGCATCGGGCGTTTCAGCACTGCTGGCGTCGGGACGTTCAGTTGAGGCGGATATCGCCATTTTGGCTTTGCCTATTCCTGCCCTAAAACGGGTTGAGCTGTCGCTCCCCGAGGCACATGCTGATGTGTTGCAACATATTGCTTACCACAAGGTGGTGCAGCTCCACTGTATTGTTGAGGCGCCGTATTGGAGAGAGTACGGGGAAAGTGGTTCATGGTGGACCGATGGTCCTCTGGGCAGATTATTTATGCGACCGATTCCAGGTGACCATCGTCACAACCTCACCGTTTGGATCAACGGTAACGACTGCGACAGACTCAATACAATGAATGAGCCTGACTGCGAAGCCGCGATTACGACTGCGCTCTGGAAATTGGTGCCGGCCGCCCGGGAAGTCACGACGGTAGCGGCGTTGGTTCGATGGCAACCCGATATCTATGCTGGCGGAAGCTGGGCCATTTGGGCGCCTGGTCAGGCTAATAAAGCCCATGAGTTGGCCAGAGCGCCCGCAGGCCGCTTGTTTTTTGCTGGCGAGCATACGGCGGAGGCTTATCGAGGCATTGAGGGCGCAATGGAGTCGGGAGAACGGGTCGCCCTGGAGGCCCTGAGGTTTTTGTCATGAATAGCTTCAAACGCCGCGCGCGCGAATTCGCTTTGTTGTGCGCGCTGCCAGTGTTTGCAGAAGGCGCACCCCTGTCTGGTGAGTTGCTTTTTGATGTAGCCTGCCGTGCATGTCACAGCCTCGGCGCCGACCATCGGGTCGGACCCCCGCTGGGAGGCATAGCAAGGCGCGAGGTTGGCTCTGTAGAGGGCTACCCCTACTCGGAGGCGCTGATGGCTACTGGCGGAAATTGGACAGTCGCCTCTTTAGCCGCATGGCTCACCGATCCCGACCGGTTCGCGCCAAACACGACGATGAAGTACAACAACGAACTGACCGCCACCGAAATACAGGAGCTGAGCGAATGGCTGATGGCACAGCCTTGAAGCTAGAGTATCTCCAGACGGTCCACCCAGCCAGCCATCAGTGGCATATCCGCGCTAGGCTCAAATTCAGCCAGCTCAATACCGGCGCTGCGCAATGTCGCCCAAGCGAGACAAAGGTTGGAGGAAAGGATAGGGCCAGACAACTGCCCCGACAAATCTGCGATGACTCGAAGGCTGGGAAGACCGGTGCCGGTAATGAGATAGGCATCGGCCTCGAGATTGCGCCACCTCTCCTGAATCTGTCTAGCAGCTGCTGTAGGAGACAGCGCATAGATAGCGCGGGTATCACTCTGTATCGGGTCAAGCGAATACCGATCAACAAGCTGGAAACCTCGTGCTTGCCAATGCTTCTCGGCGGCGTGAAGAAGCCATTCAGGGTAGGGGCACAGCAGCGCAATTGTTTTGGCGTCGATTGCACGCAACGCACGCTCGATGGCAGCGGCAGCGGACACAATCGGGTGACCCCTTTGCCTTTCAAGCGCTGCCAAATTCGACTCGACAATCTCATGTCCCAGCAGATAACTCGAGCCAGTGCACGCCAAGCCGACGGCTTGAAATGGCAAGGTATCAAACTGATCAAGCGTTACAGCGATCTCGTTGAAATAGTCCCGCAATCGGGTCTCAGGTTCTGCCGCTCTGCTCGTCATCCTCGCGACAGAGGTTTGCACACCCGAAGGCAAAAGAGCCGCGAATTCTGTCTCGGCGGTGGGATTAGCTTGCGGCGTCGCAAGACCCAAAGTGCCGTTCCTGCCGTAGTGGCTATCAGTCACTGTAGAAGCCTTTCCGCTGTCACTCAAACGCCCGCGAATATAGCATGGTGATCGTTATTTCAGATGCAACCACTACCGTGAAGGTGGTACCAAGGAACGCACAGTGAGGTCCATTAGCGTCACCATTATTGGGGCCGGGCCCTCCGGCCTTTGCCTCGCCTGGTGGCTGGTCAATGCGGGGCACGCTGTCACCGTGCTTGAGCGCGAGCGCGATGTACCCCAGGATATGCGAGCGTCCACATTTCATCCGGCCACTCTCGATTTGCTGGCCGACGCAGGCATCGCAGACAGTTTAATCGAGCGCGGCACACCAGTACCTCGATGGCAGTACCTCATTCACGCTAGCGGTGACCAAGCCATATTTGATATGAGCTGTCTGAGTGATGTAACAGCCTATCCCTTTCGCCTGCAATGCGAGCAATTTCAATTAACCGGGTTGCTGGCAACCCTGCTGAACGACCACCCGCTATGTGATCTCCGGTTTGGCGCTGAGTTACGCTCAGTAACTGATGAGGGGAACCTAATTCGAGCCCAGTACACCACCGACGAACAACAAGTCGATATTCTCACGGACTGGTTAATCGCGGCAGATGGCGCGAGCAGTCAGGTCAGGAAATCTCTCGAGCTTGATTTCACAGGGCACGTATTCCCAAAAACCTCCATCACATTGGTGCTGGAACATCCTTTCGAGGAAGACATTCCCAACCTGTTAGGTGTTAACTACGTCTGGCTACCAAAACGCCATTTCAGTCTAATGCGCCTGCGCGACACCTGGCGCTTCACTTATTCCCCGGATCAAGGTCAGGACATTGACACCGCTCTCAGTGACGCGGTCGCGCGCGCAAACATCGCGGAAGTTTCAGCCCGCGCCGAGAACACCATTATTCGCAGCCGGAATTACTACACGCTGCACCAACGTTGCATGAACAGTTTCCGTCATGGGCGTATTCTCTTTGTTGGGGACGCGGCGCATCTCAACAGCCCGGCCGGGGGAATGGGTATGAATAGCGGTATTCACGACGCTCGAACGCTGGCAGACCATTTAATTCCTGTCCTCAACGGTGAAGACCCGCTACTGCTGGACCGGTACGACAGACGAAGACGAACAATTGCCCTTGAGGAAGTACAGCGCCTGTCCGCGAAGAATTACGTTCGACATCGAGAGACAAATGAGTCCAGGCGGCAAGTTATTTGGCAGGAACTGCAAGAGACCGTTAACGATCCAAGTAAACATCGGGACTATCTGCTGGATGCGGCTATGATTCGCTCCAGAGAACGCGAAGCAACCATCGAGTAAGGCTCTGATCATGGACCCCATCGAATCACTAATTAATAAATTTGGGATCGAAATACCGGAAGTCATCACGGGACATGTTGGCGGCAAATCACTGGCTCTGAGGACTTCCGCGACGCATTTGCCGATTTATTTTCCCGGAACGGGAGAACAAATCGCACTGCTTCAGGAAGACGACGCTAAATCAGTGTCAGAGGCAGTTGCTGTGGCCCGCTCAAGCTTCACTTCGGGATCTTGGTCGAAACAGTCGACGGCCACCCGCCAGCAAGTCTTTCGCGACGCCGCGTGCCTCATCAGGGCGCACGCCGACGAGCTTGCGCTACTTGAATGTCTTTGTGCCGGCCTCCCTCTCTCCCACCTCGCATCCCGTCAAGTCCCAAGAGCAGCAGATAACTTCGACTTCTTCGCTGACTACATTGGTGTGATCGCAGGCGAAACTTTTGAACAAATGCCCGACTTCCAATCAATCGTCACACGGCAACCTGCGGGAGTCGCAGCACTCTTTGCTCCATGGAATGCTCCGCTGGCTCTGTCGAGTATGCAATTGGCCTCAAGCTTGGCGTTTGGCAACACCTGTGTTCTCAAGCCCTCTGAATACACGCCGCTATCTATACTGAGATTAATATCATTGCTGGAGGAAGCAGGCCTCCCGGCGGGTACAGCCAATGTTGTTAATGGCAGTGGTGCCGTGACCGGTGCTGCACTGGCTGGAGACCAAGAGGTCCGTCGAATTGCCTTTACCGGGGGCGGCGCCACCGCGAGACAAGTCATGGCCGCCGCTGCAAGAAATTTGACCCCGGTGCACTTCGAGCTTGGGGGAAAATCTGCCAACATCATTTTTGATGACGCGGACTTCGATCGGGCGCTAGATGGTTCGCTGGTCAATATTTTTAGTAACAGTGGGCAAATTTGTATTGCGGGGTCCCGAATACTTGTTCAGAAAAATCTCTCAGAGCGCTTTATCGAGGCATTCGTTAAACGCACGCAGGCGCTCAAAGTCGGTGATCCGATGAATCCAGAGACCGAAGTCGGCCCAATGGCTTTCAAACAGCATCAGGAGCGGGTGCTGAAACATATCCAAACTGCCAAAGCGGAGGGCGCCAAACTACTGACTGGCGGTAACGCCCCCAAAACATCGGATAACGGATTTTTTATTGAACCCACAGTGTTTCTAGTGGAGAACAATCGCTACACGCTGTGTCAGGAAGAGGTGTTTGGACCGGTCGTGAGCATCCAGATATTCGAGGACGATGCAGAAGCGCTGGCAATCGCCAATGACAGCGACTTTGGGTTGGTTGGTTATTGCTGGACGGGTAGCCTCGCCCGAGCACAGGCATTCCAGCGCGAAGTTGACGCAGGGACGCTTTGGATCAATACACCCCTCGCGCGAGATCTTCGCGCGCCATTTGGTGGTTTTAAAGAGTCCGGTATTGGTCGAGACGGACCGCGTCAGGCTGCCGATTTCTTTACGGAAGAAAAAGCGACTATCACCGCTTTTGGCACTCCAGCTATCAGAAAACTCGGTGACATCACGCCGAAGTGAGGCAATGCAACCGTTTTTGTACCCTAAGTTAAAACGCCACCCTCATCGGATACCGCAAGGCCGTTCCCAGCAATGATTCGTTAAAAAAAACCCGGGTAGCTACCCGGGTTTTTTTATTAACAACGCGCTAGAAGTTGAATCTGACCGTCGCGCCGATCTGGCGACCACGAGGTAACGTAATGCCAAAGCCTCGCGGAGTAATAGCGCCACCGCCAATATTGCTGGCATTTCGGGCAAAGAAGGGGCCGCAGTTGGCCGACTGGTTGAACGCCGGGCTAATGACGGCGCAAGGCGGCCCACCCACGCCGGTATACATGCGGGTATCGATGTAGCGCAGGATATCCATGGCAGTGTCGTCGTCAGTCAGGTTCTTACCCCAGACCGTGAACTCCCAGCGATCTGTTCGGAAACCGGCCTGAGCACCTACGGTAGTCCGGCCACCTGTCTCGGCCAAGTTATGCACCTGAGAAAATTTTGATCCCTCGTAGCGGATATCGCCACCGATAAACCACTCTCCTGCTCCCATCGGAATACTGTACATGGTGCGGATTGACGCTTGGTGCTCGGGTGATCGTGGAGTCTGTTTACCCGCCACAGAACCTCTTTCCTGAATACAATCGTAGTAATCTGCGGCAATGGCATTGCAGCCATATAAGATGGCTTGGTCAGCGGATACATACTCATCAATCTCTGAATCGATATACGAATAATTGGCGGTAACATCCCAGTTAGGCGTCACCAGCATGCTGATCTCTGTCTCGATGCCCCATACCGAAGTCTCACCCACGTTATCGATGAAGGAAGTCAGCGTTCCATCGGGCCGCTGGGCGTTAAACGTCAGCTGCTGATCTGTCCAGTCGATGATGAACAATGCTGAGTTCCAAGTGCCACGACCACCGAGAATGCGTTTTTTCAGGCCTACCTCAAAGTTCCAAGCTTCCTCCTCGTCGTATGCAACCTTGTCAGTGCCCGGGTCATTAAAACCGCCCGGCTTGTTGCCCTTGGCGATATTGCCGTACACGGTTGTGTTCTCATCGGCTACCCAGGTGAGCGTCACGCGCGGGGTGAAGCTGTTAAATTCCTCATCAAACTGATCGCCCGCAGTGAAGGCATAGCTCAAGTACTCTGCATCGATCTTATCAGTCGCATAGCGCATTTCGATGGTGCCGGTCAGCGAGTCGGTAAAATCCATTTCGAGGCTGCCAAATATGGCGGTGTTCTCGGTCGTTCTCGCTTCAGGGTAACTGTTGGGCCGCTGCTCAGATTGAGTGGGGTCGAGTAAAAACTCATAAGACGTCAGTGGCGCGATCCGATCATCCACAGTCTGATCAAAATCGGATTCAAACCAGTAGGCGCCAACTGACCAACGGAAACGCTGATCGGCAGCAGAACTCAATCGAAGTTCTTGAGAGAATGTCTCTTCCTCTTCCTCCTGAACCCGCCAAAAAGATCCTGCCAAATCAAAGAATGGCGGTGCATAAACCGCCGCCAGGTACGCCAGCGCATCGTAGCCGCCGTATGAAACATCAATTTGCCGCTTTGTTTCGGTTTCTTGATAACCCGTAATACTCGAGATGGTCCAGCCATTGCTGAGCTCCCAATCGATATTCAGAGAAGTCCGCATCACATCGCGCTCGATGCCAGGGTTCGGCAGAAAATCAGTCCGAAGCGTCACCTCGTCACTGGTCAGCACAGTGCCACAATAGTATCCACGGGCTGAAGGTCGAGATGCGTTGGGCTCGAGACAATTATTATATTCCGCGCCCTGCAGCCACAGCGCGATATGATCGTCATCATCTTCCTGAGTCGTTACCCGCAACGAAGCCTCGAACGCATCATTTGGGGTCCAGAGCAATTTACCCGTAAAAGTGGTGGTCTCCTCTCCACCGACCTCATCGCCACCAATAGTGTTTCTGTATTCACCACCGTATTCATTAAGCCCCGCGCCCAAATAGAAATACAGCGAGTCTTGGATAAGCGGTCCGCTGATATAAGCATTGGTGTTGACGGTGTCGTGTTCAGCGACTGTGACAGTAACCTGGCCCTCCAACTCATTCGTGGGGCGACGGGTCACATAATTAATCGCACCGGAGAACGTGGCGCGTCCGTAAAGTGCGGCTTGAGGCCCTTTGATCACCTCGACGCGCTCCAGCATCTGCAGCTCGGTCGACGCGATGGTTCCAGGGACGTAAACCCCGTCGATAAAGAAAGAGGCGTTAGGCGCACCGAGGATGTTGGACATGCCGCGCACCACCGGACGATCCGAATCGCGGCCGAACGAGTTAACAAATGAAAAACCCGGCGTAAATCCGGCGATATCCTCGGGCGAAAACATGCGGTAATTCTGGAGGGTCGACTCGTTGAAAGCCGTTACAGACAGCGGTATCTCTTGAAGGTTCTCTTCGCGCTTTCTGGCCGTGACGATGACCTCCTCGAGGCCCAATTCATCATCTTGTGACCACGCCGCGGGTATTTGTGCGGTAGCAGCGATCGACACTGCTATGGCAAGCGTGAGTGGGTTTCTAATCAGTTTCTGCATAGGTAAGGCTCCCCTGTTGTCAGCAGGGCACCCAGCAACGATGCCCTGAAAGGCTTTTAGTTATATCTTTAAGTGTTTTGATATCCCCTGATCGGAATATTGTCAAGTGTGATATGCATCTAAGCGCGGATTCGGGTGTCTCTACCCGTCGCGCAAATCTGCTTCGGGAAGCCGGAACCGCAGCGCCAGGACTACCTTGAGCGTATTGGTCACTGCCGGTATTACGGCCATCGCCAGTGTAATCGCCAAGAGCGCGGATTCTGGCTGCGCGGCTGTTCGGGGCAATCCGGGAATAAATCCCATCGATGACAACAGCACGCCAAGCGTAAGCGGCGCCGACGCAAACGCCAGCTTCTCGACAAAGCTATACAGGCCCGCGTAGAGACCCTCTCTGCGAAGTCCGGTTTTGCGATAATCGTACTCCATGACATCAGGGAGCAGACTTTGCCCCATCAGCAGCATGCCACCATTGGTCATGGCGAGCACGAACCCTCGCAACATGTAAAGAGCAACAGGCTCCTCGGGTCCTGACAGCAACCATGTCAGGTTTACCACAGCGGCCAAGCCCGCCGACAGCGCCAGCGTTTTGGCTTTGCTGAGTCGTCGAGACACCAAGACCCACGGCGCAATCGCTGTAAGCGTACCCACCATGTAAGCCAATCCGTACCAGAGCATGATGGCCTCGGACTGCTGCATTACCTGACGCACAAAAAAGATATTGGTCGCGACCGTTGCCGAGAGTGCGTACAGGCCGAGGTACTTGATGCCCAGTAAGATCAGAAAAGGGCGATTGGCGAGTGCCGTGCGCGCCTGTTCTGTGAAGGGGATACTCACCCGGGTGCGCTCTGTTGCGGGCGCACCGCGGGTGGATAAAAAGCATCCGAGCGACGCCAAGAGAATGATGGCCGCGGTGATCAGCGACATCAACGAGAAGGCTTCCGTCTCGGGCACTCCCAGGGTGTCGCGCGCATAAGCCACCAAGCGGGGCGCCAGCGCGATGCCCACAAAAGTTCCCACAGCAATCCACGCCACCCGGTATGACATCAGTTTGGATCGCTCGTAGGGATCCTGCACCATCTCTGCGGGCATAGACATGTAAGGCACGTTAAAGACGGTGTAGGCAGTTGCCGCCACAAGAAGCATGACCAACACCCAGATCTGCGTGGATACAAAACTGACGGTGTGTACCGAAAACAAGCCGACAACGCTGAGAGCGGCCAGCATGCCCCCTAGGAGTAAATAGGGGCGACGACGCCCCCAACGTGAAGTCGTGCGATCACTGACAACACCCATAATAGGGTCAGTGATGCCATCGTAAATTTTTGAGATAAACACCAAACTACCGGCCACTGCGGGGGCAATGCCCACGGCACTGATCAGATAGATCATGAGCATTGCCGTTTGGGTATTGAGCAAACTGGACATGGCGAGCGTGCCCAGACTCCAGCCAAAATAAAGACGAAACGAGCTGCGGGAGGAAGTCACCGGCGCTTTTGCGCTTCTGCGATCTGTGTCAGCGGCTCCATCAGCCTGGCCACCCAGTCGGCGCGCTCCAGATCGAATGACTCATCCGGAACAAACGCATCGATGGTGTCAACCGAGGTAATGTCCCCAGACTCATGCAACTTGATCAGCGCATGAAGCTGTTCTCTCGTAGCTGCCAACTCTTCGCCCAGTATAAGTACCATCTGATAAAGCGCCTGAACCGCCGGATCCTCGAAGTACGTTGGCTTGTCCGCCGGTTGCGCACCCTCTGTCATTGCTTGCGAGCTCCCACCATGTACCACAGGAGTGGACCATCAATCTGAGGCTGATAGCGCTCGAAAATATCGGCTTGGGAGAACCCGGCATTTACCAACGCTTTGGGCACTGATGTTTCAGAGAAAGATTTCCAGAAAGGCTCGTCGTTGTGCGCCACCTGCCAGTTCGACAACCATTGCTGGAATTCGGGTGTGCCAGGGCGCTGCGTCGGTACATCCTGATGCACTACCAATCCGCCCGGCTTCAGTAATCTGAAGCTTTCCTGCATCACCCCTTCAAGCATCGTTTGCGGGATCTCATGCAACAAAATGTTGCTCACAACCAGATCGAAAGATGCATTGGGAAAACGGGTATCGCTGGCACACGCCTGTCTGAAATGAATCTTGAGGCCCAGTGATTTAGCGCGGAGGTGTGCGTAACGAAGCAACGAGGCACCCAGATCGACTCCATGAATTTCAGCGTCTGGAAACCCCGCCGCATAGTTACTGGTCTGGCCACCGTAGCCGCATCCCAAGTCGATCACTTTGTCGGGCGCAAATTCCGGAAATGTCTCACCGAGAAATCGCACCACGGCCTGGCCCTTACTGTCTCTGGCACCTGTTCCCGCGCCGCGGCTGTACAGATTGCCCCCCGCCTCTTGTAGCGCGCCCGCATGCCAGTCATCACCACCTCTATCAAGGCAATACCCGCCCGGCTGGCCGTGGTAAGCCGTCTGCAAAAAATAGGCCGGCATTTCCAAATCCGGACTCAACTCCAAAGAACCGGGCGCCGCCCGCGCTGCGAGCGTTTCAGCTCGCTGAGCAAGCACCGGTGCCTGATGAACGAGCATATCGTTCAATGCTCGCCACATTTGTTGCTGAGAGCCAATATTGAGTGCACTCCATGCAGCAAAGGCTGAGCTTTGCTCTGGCTGGGCATGGCCAGTTCGCACATGGGTGCCGATAACACCAGTATCTGTATCCTGTGGGTCTTCGCTCGGCAGTGGGTTTGCGGGGTATTCAAACTGTCTGGATAGGGACAACCGGGCAAACTGCCCCAGATGACGCTTGGCGTGAAAAATAAAACTTTGCCGACCGCGATCGCGACAGCTGGCTACAGGTGTCAACTCATGGCTGGTCGAGCGATTCAGTTGTGACTGCTGCCGAGCCATGAAACTGATCCCCATCAACGCTTGTTGGGAATATCCTGCCTGCAAGCGAGCGGGTCAAGCCCCAGAGAAACTTATCAGGCAGCCTCAACAGCATTATCTGAGGTGGTATCCCAGGCGCTGGGCCACTGGGCTTCCATTAGAGACAAGTGCTTGAACAGAGCTCTGATTCGGGCGGTTTTCCTGAGGTCCTTGTGATGGAGCAGCCACGTGTAGCCCCAGTGCGCAGATGGCACACCGGGCAACAACACGAGATCGGGGTACTGGCGCGCGAGAAAGCATGGCAACGCTGCCACACCCAACTGATTGGCCACCGCTACTGTACGCGGCGTAATACCGTCGATTAAATGCCGCGCCCTCAGACCCAAAGACTCGGCATTTGGCAGATCACCCAAAGACAATGCCCGCCCCGAAGCCTTGATAACGGTCAGCTCAGAAAGCCCGCGGTGCGCATTTTGTAGCAAATCGCGATGCACGTAGTAGCCCATTGAGATGCGACCCAATTTGATACCGACAATATCCTTGGGGGGTCGCTTGTGCTTGGGTATGCCGCGCACCGCAATGTCCGCCTCTCTCCTCGCCAAATCTACGGGATGATCGCTCACTGTGATATCCAGCTCGATCTTGGGAAAACGAACACCAAAAGCCGCGACCGACTCCGACAGATGGGTCAAGGGCACCGCGGGAAGCGACAGCTTAATCAACCCCTTCAGCTCAGAATCCTTACCCGTTACTTGGCGCTCCGCCTCCAAAAGCATCTCTTCGACCTGAGAGGCGACCGGCAATAGTTGATCGGCCAATTGGGTCTGCCGAAATCCGTCGGGGGTTCTGTCAAATAATTGTCCGCCAATAGCTGCCTCGAGAGCCTCTAGGCGTCGCACCACCGTAGTATTGCTGACACTTAAAAGCGCTGCTGCCTTTCGTGTTGAGCCCGCGCGCGCAAGCGCCAACAACACCTTCAGATCGTCCCAGTTCATGTGTCGAAATCTCCGGAAGTAAAAAAAACCCTTGCCATCGAGAGTTCGCTTCTGATCCGCGGCGCTGCGGCACCCTAGTCATGCAGCCAGTACTTCACCCTCTTTGTCCTTGAGAACAACGCGCTCCTCTGTGTCCTCTTGTTCGCTGCACTGCAGTATCACACTAGACCCTGCCTCGGGCGTGACCTTGAGCTTAAGTGTCAAAACGCCTTTGTAGGATCTGGTGCCGAACATCTTTACCCGAGCCCGCTCGCCATAAAGGCTTTTTACAGCCTCTTTGCACAACGCATATTGCTCACTCGTACTGGCAGCCAATGACGCTCTGCTCGACATTAGCAGCGCCGCCGTCAACAAAGCTGTCACCCCGATGTATTTTCCAAATAACTTCATGAGAAACCTCCGCATAGATTTAAAGCTGTTTAAACTGCTCTCATCTTAGGGGCTCCAGAAGCGCAACGATTGTAACAAATTTAATGTTTAGGTGATGCTTTTTTGCAACATACCCCGGTGCAGACAATGCCAGGTAAAACAACGGCGGCAAAAGCCGGGTTGTTGTCATCGGCTTCATGACCGAGGATGATTTTGCGAGACGCCGCAAGAGCAGAATGGGCGGGAACCGGAGGTCGTAAAACAAGGAGCAGATGACATGAATGCACAAGCACCGCAGGCGACAGGCAACGACGCGGCTCAAACCCCGCTGGAGGCAATCGATGTCAG
>Ga0181553_10004557_pt1 | contig 11732 bp, 10 predicted proteins | sample 011ome_17_FD_133753 | JGI IMG/M metagenome (GOLD analysis project Ga0181553, IMG submission 133753) | Coastal salt marsh microbial communities from the Groves Creek Marsh, Skidaway Island, Georgia - 011502XT metaG (megahit assembly) | ecosystem: Environmental > Aquatic > Marine > Intertidal...
AGGCGCTGTGGCCGATGAAAACGGTGTGTTGCGCAAGCCAACAACAATGGAGTCACAGAAGCCATTGGTGGGTGAAGCAGGTGCAGTCGGTGTTGTTCTTGACGATGGCTCCGAAGTTGCCGGGTGGCTCACGCCTTCGCGCAAACTTGAACTGTATTCGCCATCAATGGCTGATTTCGGCTGGCCCGAATACGCAACTCCGGTCTACATAGAGTCCCATGTCTCACACCGAGCGATTGATGTTGCCAGCAATGAAATGGTACTGGTGCCCACTTTCCGCCTGCCCACATTGATTCATACTCGCTCAGGAAACGCAAAGTACCTCAACGAGATTAGCAACAAACACCCCATGTGGATGAACAACATTGACGCAAAGCGTCTTGGATTGCAAACAGGGGACATGGTGCGCGTCAGTACTGAGATCGGTTACTTCGTCGCCCGCATCTGGGCGACAGAGGCAGTCCGTCCAGGTGTCACTGCCTTGTCACACCATATGGGTCGCTGGCGCACCACTGACGATGCAGGAAGTCGTTGGGTAACAGGCAAGGTTGATGTGGGCAAGCTCCCCGACGGGCGCTGGCGTTTGCGTTACAAAGAAGGCGTAAAGCCATTTGCTTCAGGAGATCCTGATTCAATGCGCATTAACTGGGAAGACCCAGGTGTACACCAGAACCTCGCATTCCCCGTGCATCCAGATACTTGGTCTGGCATGCATTGCTGGCATCAGAAAGTCTCCATCGAAAAGGCTCATGATGAAGACAAGTACGGAGATGTTGTTGTCGATACTGCAAAGTCACGCGAGGTGTACCAAGAGTGGATGGCCAAAACACGTCCAGGGCCAAATGCTCAGGGGCTGCGCAGGCCTGAGTTCATGATGCGTCCCGTGATGCCCATGCGCAAGGCTTTCTATGTAAATCCACCGCAGGAATAATTCGTGACTCAACTTCTCGTGGTGCGCTAGTCTGGTTCGATACTTTTTGATTCAGATGGGGTGACCATTGAGCAAGGAACTGTGGCGTGCCACACCTTCGTGGCTGCAGAGGAATTCAACGGCCCTCATGGAGTTGATGGCGGCGACTTTATTGAGCGCAGGGCCTCTGGCGGATTGGTCATTCATGATCGCTCCGATGCAACTCTGAATTCCAAGGGTGTGCACATTGGCACCGCTGAAATCTATGGTGTTGTTGAAGAATTGACGCAGGTATCTGAATCGCTTGCGGTGGCTCGGAAAGTTGATGGTGACACCGAAATTGTTCTTTTTGTGGTGCTTACTGGGTCGATGGATCTCAGTGAAGAGCTTTGTGAATCAATCCGAATTGCGCTGCGCACCAAGGCAAGTCCGCGACATGTTCCCAAACTTATCGTGCAAGCGCCAGGCTTGCCACGAACAAAGACCGGCAAACTAGCCGAGCTGGCCGTCACCGACGTGATCAATGGTGAAATTGTTCGTAACACGACTGCATTGGAAAACCCTGAATCCATTGATTGGTTCAAAAACTGGGCGCAGAATCTCTGAGTGGGCGTTAACTCAGAAATTTATTGACCACGAATTCACGTGCGCCGGCGATATCAGGGCTCAGGAATCGATCAGGGCCCGGTCCTTGGCAGTATGCACGTAACTCAAATATTGACTGTGAAATTCTTTTCGATGACTCAAGTGGTGCGCGCAATTCGATGGCGCGAGCGGCGGTCATGATTTCAATGGCAATAATGGACGTCAAATTAGCCACAGCACTGCGAAGTTTCCTGGCCGCATGCCAACCCATGGAGACGTGGTCCTCTTGCATGGCCGAGCTGGGAATTGAATCCACGCTCGCTGGCACGGCGAGACGTTTCATGTCGCTCACTAAAGCTGCTTGCGTGTATTGGGCGATCATTAGGCCCGAGTCCACGCCAGGGTCGTCAGCCAAGAACGGTGGCAGTCCGTGATTGCGGGCCTTGTCCAGCATTCGATCCGTGCGACGTTCGCAGATGGAACCGAGATCTGCGGCTGCGATAGCGAGGAAATCGAGGACGTAAGCAATAGGTGCACCATGAAAATTGCCATTGCTTGTTATCTCACCGCTGGGAAGAATCACTGGGTTGTCAATGCTTGACGCCAATTCGCGCTCAGCGACCATGCGAGCATGGGTGATGGTGTCGCGAACCGCACCTGTCACCTGTGGTGAGCATCGAAGGCTGTATGCATCTTGCACGCGATCATCACCTTGCTTGTGGCTTGCGACAATTCCCGAGTCTTGGAGTAGTTGGTAAATATTGGCTGCACTCGTAGCCTGACCTGGGTGCGGACGAAGTGGTGCATGCAGTTCCGGCCGAAATACCTGATCGGTGCCTAGGAGTCCTTCAATGCTCATGGCGGTGGCAAGATCGGCAGCCTCGCACAGTGACTCCAAGTCGCTGATGGCCATTATGAGCATGCCGAGCATGCCATCGGTTCCATTAATGAGGGCAAGGCCCTCTTTTTCGTGTAACTCGACAGGTGTGATGCCTGCGGATGCCAGAAGTTCAGGAACAGCCACTTCGGATCCTTCAGCATTTCGAGCTTGGCCCTCGCCCATGGCAACGAGTGCACAGTGGGCCAAAGGTGCTAAGTCTCCACTACAGCCAAGAGATCCAAATTCGTGGACAATTGGCGTAATGCCCGCATTTAAAATCGCGGCATAGGTGAGTGCGACGTCAGGCCGAACCCCGGTACGACCAGATGTGAGGGTTTTTAGGCGAAGGAACATGGTCGCGCGGACCACTTCGCGTTCAACCTCTGGCCCAATGCCTGCCGCATGAGAACGAATAAGCGATTTTTGTAACTGCGTGCGCATGTCGGCGGGTATGTGTCGGTTGGCGAGGGCGCCAAATCCAGTCGAGACGCCATAGACAGGGTGGGGCGAGGCCGCAAGTTCTTCCACATGAATTCGAGTTTGTGCCATCGCATCGAGTGCCTCAGGAGAAATGGTGATCGCATAATTGTGGCGCGCAACATTGATCACATCGGTGAACGTTGGTGGCACGGTCGTCAGGGTGACTGTCTTGCCAGACTCGTTATTACTCATGTGATGACCTTAGGAGTTGACCGCCCCGAAAGACTCGTTGCACGGGTGATGTACCGGGGCTGTAGGCGAGGTAGTCGATAGATGGGCGGTCAAGGATCAAGAAATCCGCGCTCATCCCCGGCTCAATTCGCCCAACGTCATGGCGATCGAGGGCCTGTGCGCCGCCTGCGGTAGCCGCCCGAACCGCCTGGTCAACGCTCATATTCATTTCCCGAACTGCAAGAGCAATGCAGAACGGCATTGATGTGATGAATGAACTCCCCGGGTTGCAGTCAGTTGCAATGGCCACGGTGATCCCAGCTTCAAGAAATCTGCGGGCATCGGGGTAGGGGGACCGAGTGGAAAATTCGACACCGGGCAAAAGGGTTGCCACGATGTTGTTCTCTGCCATGACGGCAAGTTCCATATCGCTCATGAAAGTCAGGTGATCCACGCTGATGGCTCCACATGCGGCGGCAACCTCAATTCCCCCGAGTGACTCCAACTGATTGGCATGCAGTCGTACCTTTAGTCCGGCAGCTTTTCCTGCCAGTAACACTCGAGCGCTTTGCTCAGGCGTGAATGCACCGCGGTCGCAAAAAACATCAATCCATCGTGAAAATGGCGCACAGGCAGTGAGCATGTCGCCACACACAAGGTCAACATATGCATCAGGGTCAGATTTGAATTCGGCTGGAACCACGTGTGCGCCAAGAAATGTGGTCTCGCTCGTGAACTCTCGAGCGATGCGCAATGCCCGTTGCTCATCAGAAACAGTTAAGCCGTACCCGGATTTGATCTCCAGGGTTGTGATTCCTTGGGAGTGCATTTGGCCGACAAGTCGTTGCGCATTGGACCTCAGTTCAGCATCTGATGCTGCCCGAGTTGCAGTGACGGTGGATGCAATTCCGCCGGCCGAATATGAATCACCACTCATGCGGGCAGCAAAGTCAGCCGATCGGTCTCCCGCAAAAATGAGGTGGGCATGGGAGTCGACAAAACCTGGGAGGACAGCTCCACCATGTGCATCGATAATGTCATCGCATTGTGGTGCTTGATCCTCTGGCCCAATCCATGTAATTACGCCGTGGTCAAATGAGAATGCATACCTTTGAGCACGAGCGGGCAAATTGTCAGACTCACTGACGAGTTCGCCAATATTGCTCACTAGCGTGCTCATGTGTTACTCGTTTTCATGCGCATGTGATCTGTTCACATCCAATTCACTCATGGGGATACGAACACCTTTTTCCTCAGCCACGCCACACGCGAGGTCATATCCGGCATCGACATGACGGATAACTCCCATGCCTGGGTCGTTGGTCAGCACCCGACGAATTTTTTCGCCAGCAAGTTCGGTGCCATCGGCAACGGTGACCTGACCAGCATGTATGGATCGGCCGATGCCCACGCCACCGCCATGGTGGATTGAAACCCAGGATGCTCCCGAGGCGATATTGACCATTGCGTTGAGGAGTGGCCAGTCCGCGATTGCATCCGAGCCATCAAGCATCGATTCGGTTTCGCGGTAAGGAGATGCAACTGAACCGCAGTCCAGATGGTCACGGCCAATGACCAACGGCGCAGCCACCTCACCTGTAGCCACGAGCTCGTTGAACTTTTCGCCTGCTTTATCGCGTTCGCCGTAGCCGAGCCAACAAATGCGCGCGGGCAAACCCTGGAAAGCGACTCGATCCTGAGCCATGGTGATCCATCGACGTAGGTGATCGTTCTCTGGGAATAGTTCCAGGATTGCTTGGTCAGTGCGATAGATGTCCTTCTCTTCACCCGAGAGGGCAACCCACCGAAATGGCCCTTTACCCTCGCAGAAAAGTGGTCGAATATATGCGGGAATGAATCCAGGAAATGCGAATGCTCGATTGAAGCCACCTTTGCGGGCTTCATCGCGAATCGAATTGCCGTAATCGAAAACCTCGGCACCCTCATCGAGGAAACCAACCATTGCCTCAACGTGCTTAGCCATGGACTCTTGTGCGCGATCGGTGAATTCATCGGGTTTCTTGTCGGCGTAGTCACCGGCATCATCCATGTCGATGCCCTCGGGAATGTAACTCAGGGGGTCATGTGCTGACGTTTGATCGGTAACAATGTCAATGGGAACGCCGCGACGCAGCAGTTCGGGGTACAGAGTTGCTGCATTGCCTTCCAACCCAACGGAGAGTGGCTTTCTATTCCTCTTTGCATCAAGAACCAAATCCAACGCGGTCTCAATATCAGGTGCCACAACGTCGAGATAGCGGTCCTTCACGCGCCGGTGAAGGCGTGAGGGATCGATATCAATCAAAAGACAGACCCCCTCACACATGGTGACGGCCAGTGGTTGAGCTCCACCCATTCCACCGCATCCAGCCGTGAGGGTCAAAGTTCCGGCGAGGGTACCTCCAAACTTCTTGTCCGCGATTGCAGCAAAAGTTTCATAGGTTCCCTGCAAGATTCCTTGGGTGCCGATATAGATCCATGAACCGGCGGTCATTTGGCCGTACATGGTCAAACCCAACTGCTCCAGTCGGCGAAACTCAGGCCACGTGGCCCAGTCGCCCACCAGATTCGAGTTAGCAATGAGTACTCGCGGTGCCCACTCGTGCGTTTGCATGATTCCAACAGGCCGACCCGACTGGACCAACATGGTTTCATCGGCTTTGAGCGTTTGCAGGCTCTTGATCATGGCATCAAAACTGCGCCAATCCCTCGCAGCTTTACCGGTGCCGCCATAAACAACCAATTTCTCCGGGTGCTCGGCCACGGTTGGGTCGAGGTTGTTCTGCAACATGCGCAGTGCTGCTTCTTGAGGCCAGCCCAAAGTCGAAAGTTTGGTACCGCGCTGCGCATGGATTTCTCGGGTGGGGTCAAACGTCGCAGTGATCAGTTCTGAGCTCATAGAAACATTGTTCTCCTTCGCCGACTCGATCTGTACGTTTCCATGGGAATGTAGTCTCGTATTCGAGACCTTATGCAAGACTTTGTCCGTGACTCAAGTGCCCGCGGCCGAAAAAACCATGCAGATTTTGTTGACCCTTGCCCGTGCAGCGGGTCCTATGTCAGCGACAAAGATTGCTAAGGAAACAGGAATTGCCCGTTCATCGCTCTATCACCTGCTCACGTCTATGGAATCCCTTGGCTTCGTCGTACCTGTGGAACCCGCAGGTTGGGGCCTTGGGGCAAGTGCATTTGAGGTGGGCTCTGCATACCTTCGCCACGAACCCCTCGAGCATCAAGCGCGCCCAGTTATTTTGAGAGCGATCAAAGGGCTCGGCTTCATGGCCCCTGTTGTCGCTCACCTTGGAGTCCTGCGTGGTTCCGACACTTTGTACATTGCCAAAGAGTCAAGTAGCCCCAACATCACTCTGGTAACTGATATCGGTGTTCGGCTTCCAGCAGCGCTCACGGCATCGGGCAGAGCCATGTTGGCATTCCTGTCTCATGCCCAAGTTCGAGCACTCTTTCCCAATGCGTCGGCTTTTACGAGTCGAACAGGAAAGGGTCCACAGACACTTCCTGAACTGCGCAAGATTCTTGCCCGCGAGTGCCGTGCCGGGTATTCCAGTGAATCAGGGTTTGTCTCGCCTGAACACTCATCGGTGGCGAGCACGGCATTTGACCACCTTGGCCAACCTGTTGCAGCGATCGGTTTAACGTATCGGGATGGAACGGTAAATGACCGGGAACGAGATCAATTAATCGCCACTGTGAGAGACTCCGCAAACGCACTCACACAACGAATTGGTGGTCACAGGCCGTGAATGATGTGAACGATCTCCAGGCTCAGTCAAGTGAAGATCCATCATGGCCGCGTGCGAATGCACTCTTGGGTCGCGACTCAGGAGCTCCAATTGCCATTATTGGAGTTCCAGCGTGTGAGACATCGATAAGTCCAACACGGGCGGACACAACTCCGGGAGCAGTCAGGGATGCTTTGCGGCGTTACTCCACTTTCAGTGCCACTCACGATATCGATCTCGAGAACCTCAATATTTTCGATGCAGGTGATGTCGAATCACCCGATCACGATGAAGGCGAAGCGCGAGTTGCCCAGGCTCTCGAATCCTTGAAAGAAAAGATTGTGATTGCCATTGGTGGCGATAACTCGATCACCTATTCGGTGGCAACTGCGCTTGCGGGTGAGTCCATCAAGCAATCAGGACTCATCACTTTTGATGCACACCATGATCTTCGCGATGGGATCAGCAATGGCTCGCCCGTGCGCCGTCTGGTGGAGGCTGGAATGCCGGGAGACAACATTGTGCAGGTGGGCATTGCTGACTTTTCCAACTCCGCCCACTATGCGCGCCGAGCTCAAGACATGGGCATCACGGTTATCCCACGAGCGGACTTCAATGCACGATCAATTCGATCGATTGTTGATCAAGCAATTGAAGTAGCGAGCCGAGGTGGTGGCCCTGTTCACGTGGACATTGATGTCGACGTTTGTGATCGATCGGTTGTTCCTGGTTGTCCTGCTGCCGCACCGGGCGGTCTTTCTGCCGATGAATTGCGACAAGTGTCATTTCTCATGGGAGCAGACTCGCGGGTGGGCTCAGTCGATTTCACCGAAGTGGATGCTCAGTCAGATAGCCCTGACGGCAGAACAGTGCGACTTGTTGCCCTGTGCATCCTGGAGTTTCTCTGCGGTGTGGCCAGCCGAGATCTATAGCTCAATTTTGCCCACAGGCATTCTGGTCTCAACCACTTCATTTCCAACTTTTTCCACTCGGTACGCCGCAGGTCCGGTGATTGGATCGATCTCATGGTCGGAATACACGGCCACGGCCTCGGTGTTTTCATAAAGAATTCCAATGCGATCATCAGTTGCGTACGTCAGAGGTAGCAACTCTTTGTGCACGAGGTCGTGCACGAGGGGACGTCGCTGTGCCTCTGAGTCGTAGTGCACGCCGTTGCCATAGGGGAGTAGAGCTAGACCATCGAGTGCTGGCCTGAGTTCTTTGCCAAAGGAATCCGTTGGTCCGCCAACGTGCCAACAAATAGAGCCAGCACTCACGCCGGCAAGGATGGTGCCCTGATCCCAAGCGTCATGCATGATTGCGTCGAGCCCATGAGCGCGCCAGACCGCGAGCAGGTTCACCACGCTTCCTCCACCCACCCACACAATGTCACTCTTACCAATCAGATCGGCGGGATTGTGGTTCGGCATCATGAATAAAGACAGATGATCAACATCACAAGGCACTCTCGACATGGCCGAGTACATGGTTGCTAGATATGCGGAGTCATCACCAGACGCGGTCATGATGAATGTCACTCTGGGGCGTTCCTTGCCCGTCAATTCCAAGGCTTTCAGCATAAGTCCGCCGGGCTCATGCCCGCCGGTGGTCTTGCGCTGAATGAAGCCTCCACTTGTGGCAAGAATTTTGCGTGACATGAAGGTAAGTAAATCATCGTTGAGGCCAAGTGTGCTGTTTGGTAACAGGTTTGGTCATCTGGGCGCACGTTCATTGAGCAATGAGTGAGCAGGAATCTTGATTCTTTAGCCGTTCATTCAATGCCCATAGCATGAAGGCGATCGAGGCGAGTGCGAGAAACGGCTGAATGGGTGCAAACCAGGTGACTGCCCCTGATGCTCCAATGGCAATGAGGACCAGTTTGTTGCAGACAGGGCAACCAACAGCAAAGAATGAGACGAACCCGCCAATAGTTCCCCACCGCAGTGCCGAGTCTTTTTCATCATCGTCTTCGGGTTTCGGGGATTCTGAGGGTTCACGTACGTAGGTTGCCATGAGCAGGCCGCCGAGAATTCCAGTGATAATTACTGTGGGATATGACCACCACGTGGTTTCAATCGAGCGACCAAAAATAGGGTTGGGGATGACGGCTGTGGGCAGTGCAATGATCACGGCGATGCCCAGTCCGAAAATCAACGCCGACCACCAGCGGCGAGCGCTCCAGGTTGACAGTGCTGCTCGCCACGTGCTGAAAGACGAGGTGAGACGCATGTTGCTACAATACCCCATGGGGTATATTCCCGACAGGTACGTTCATGATTTTGGAGGCATCACAGGCCATGTCACTGCCAAGTTTGCACAAACAGCCCGCATGGTTCGGAACGGTCATGGGCACGGGAGCAATCGCTATATTGTTCAACCTTCAGGCCGACGGATTCGATTCCACATTCCTTGAGGTCATTGCCATCGTCCTACTGTGGATTGCCAGCCTGGTAGCGATTGTGTTGTGGCCCAGGTACCTGAAGCGGCTACGTAGCAGGCATGAACTGCATGAGGAAGTTGGCGACCCAAACCACGGCGCAATGCTCGCGACCCTGCCCGCGGGCTTGCTTGTTTTAGCCATTGGGTGGGGCTCAATCGGTCCAAAGACGCTGCCCACCGGAGTCGCACTATGGATCACAGGGATCCTTGTTGTTCTGGGAGCTTTCGTTTCTATCGGTTTCTCCGCCTACTGGGCCTCAACAATCAGTCGTCGGGAAGTGGGACTGGAGCGCGTTAATGGCGGATGGCTCATTCCTGTGGTCATGAACCTTCTGGCTCCTATTGCCGTTGTGCCATTCGTCCGACAGTTTCCAGAGCATGCGGCTCCACTGCTTGCAATTGGCTTCGGATTTCTGGGTATAGGAGCCTTGCTCTTTCTCGCAATTTTCGCGTTACTCGTTATTCGGATTGCAACGCAGGTGCCACTACCTAGCGCTATGGCGCCTTCCCTCTGGATTCCGCTCGCTCCCGCAGGAGTATTTGGTGTTGCCCTCATTCGGTTGACGCAAGCCGCACAGGAAACTAATTTCGTGGGCGAGGATGCTGTCTTCATCGCGGCTGCAGTAGCGAGTATGGGAATTGGTTTCGGAATTTGGTGGGCCATTTTCGCGTTCGTTGATTTGCGTCGTTCCCACACGCATGGTGGGATTCCATTTCACTTGGGTTGGTGGGGATTCGTATTTCCGGTTGCGGCTATGGCACTGTCCATCTCACTTGTTGACCAACTCATAGACTCAGCGGACATCGTGGCGGTTCTCGCCTCAACCATTGCAATTGGCGTGTGGGGCTACGTAACGTTTCGCACGATTATTGCTGTAGTACGGCATCGCGCTGAGGTATAGGCAAGCCCCAGAGCCAGATCCACTTCTGAAACTGCTGATGGGTACCATCAGAGTAGGTGCCTGCTGGCAGGTCAGCTGACGGCGCATCTATCCGGCTTGGCCCGGGTGAGTGCGAGGAAAAACAGTGTCGACATTCCCAGATTCAAATTCTCCTGAGCGTATGCATATCGCAGACCAGGCCACCATCGATGTGATTCTTAAATATGTCAATGAACGGCTGGTGCTCCCGGAGGCTCCCGTTGATGGTCTTGGCAACCGCGAAGAAATGAAGGCGGCCCTCGAGGGATTAATTGGTTCTGGACCCAAGGATCCGGCAGAAGTGCTTGGGATTTACGAGAAATACTTGGCTGACACAATCCTCTCGGCGGACAGCCCCCGATTCTTTGCCTTCATTCCTGCTGCGCCAACAAAAGCATCATTACTTTTTGACATGGTGGTGTCGGCGGCTTCACTTCAGGGCTGCTCGTGGCTCGAGGCGGCGGGTGCCGTTATGGCGGAGAACCAGGCGCTACGAATTATGGCTGATATTGCGGGAATGCCTGAGTCTGCCGGTGGCACATTTGTATCGGGCGGCAGCGCTGGAAACCTCTCGGCACTCGTTGTTGCGCGGGATACGGCTCGAAATAAAAAACGAGCCTCGGGGGAATCCTTGTATCCGCTGGCTGTTGTCGTGAGCGACCAGGCCCACTCATCGATTCAAAATGCACTCAATATTTTGGACATGCAAGCGGTGGTTGTTCCAACAGTTGATGGTCGCATGACTCACAGTGACCTTGATAAGGCTCTTGCAGGCCTTGATGTGAGCAATGTCGTGGCCATCGTGGCAACCGCAGGCACCACGAATGCAGGGATCGTCGACTCCATTGATGCAGCGGCCGATACCGCGACCAAATATGGATGGTGGTTGCACATTGACGGCGCCTACGGCGGTGCAGGAATGTTGGATCCAACAAAAAAGCCTCTCTATAAAGGCATTGAACTGGCTGATTCGATTGTCATGGATCCTCACAAATGGTGGTTTGCTCCATTTGATTCAGCGGCCCTGATTTATCGCAACCCACAATTGGCAAAATCAGTCCACACTCAAGATGCGTCGTATCTCGATGTCATTCACGCTGACGCAGAGACTGAATTCAATCCGAGTGACCTTGCCTACCATCTGACTCGACGTGCCCGAGGGATGGCGCTGTGGTTTTCACTTGCCGTCAATGGTCTGGATGCCTACCGAGACGCAGTGGTCAAGGGAAACCAATTGGCTCAGTATGCAGCGAAGCGGATCATGCAAGACCCGGATCTGGAATTGATTCATGAACCAGATCTCTCAGTCGTGCTCTTTCGCCGCAATGGCTGGAACGCTGAGGATTACGAGCGTTGGACTCAAATGTTATTGGAGAAGCAAATTGCTTTTGTCACGTCAAGTGCATGGAATGGCGAAACGATAGGTCGACTCGTGTTTCTGCATCCAGCGACGACAACTGAAATGGTCGATCAAGTAATAGACACGTTACAAACTACCGACCTAGATTGAGTTTCTCAAGACCCTTCCACGAGAGTGGAAGTAATCCTGCAGCAAGAGCAATCTTAAGAGCGTCACCGATGAGGAATGGCGTCAGGCCGAGTGAAAT
>Ga0181553_10004559_pt1 | contig 11730 bp, 5 predicted proteins | sample 011ome_17_FD_133753 | JGI IMG/M metagenome (GOLD analysis project Ga0181553, IMG submission 133753) | Coastal salt marsh microbial communities from the Groves Creek Marsh, Skidaway Island, Georgia - 011502XT metaG (megahit assembly) | ecosystem: Environmental > Aquatic > Marine > Intertidal zone...
CTTCTTCTTCTTCTTCTTCTTCTTAACAGAATCAACAACGATCCGCCTCTCGCTCTTTAATCGTTCGCGCGGAGAAGTTTGACACGAAAGAACTCGTGAAAACTGTCTCGGAAAAGTGGGACGACACCGAAAACAAAGGCCAAGTGATCACGTACGTCGCCGGTGCGACGGTCGCGTTGTGGTTGTCCTCCACCGTCGTCGGAGCAATCAACGCCATCCCGTTGTTGCCGAAAATCATGGAGTTGGTCGGTTTGGGATACTCCGCCTGGTTCGTGTACAGATACGTTTTGTTCAAGGAATCGAGAAAGGAGTTGGAACAAACCGTGGACGATTTGTTGACGAAGATTTCTGACATTTAATAACACGTGCAACGCGTTATTATATCGTCATAGAAAGAGGGGGGGAGAGAGAGCGAAGTGAGAGAGAGAGAGATTAAACTCTCGCTCGCTCGCTCGCTCGCTCGCGTTTTCAAAAAGAGAGGGGGTGCTCCAGCAACAACATCACGCAGCTAAAATTTGAGCAAATTTTTTAATATACATGTCCGAATGTCTTGTACTACATAACTAAAAATCTAATTCATCAGCATGAGCGAATCTAAACGCGAGCGCACGGAGGTCAGGATCTCTTTCTTTTCCTTCTTTTTCTCTCTCTTTCTCTCCGCCGTTCTCAATATTTTTTGCTTCAAAGCGCTGCTTTCGTCTTTCCTAGTTTTGGCCAAACCTTCGAGTTCTCTTCGTAGGAGCTTTACCTGCCGCATCAACGTGTGCACTTCGTCGTTTTCATCGTGACGGTGATGATGTTGATGTTGATTCGATGTTACGTTTCGGTTGGAGGCGTCTCCGAATGGATCTAAGCAGTTGTAATCGAAATCTTCATCATCTCCTCTGGAGACGTAACTTTTCGATTCCGGCGAAAACGGATCGTCGTACTCTTCTTCTTCTTCTTCTTGTTCAGAAGTTTGATATGCCCGTGTGCGATGATGGTGATGAGCATGGAACTCGCGTTGATGCATTCTCTCTTCGTATTTTTCAAACTCTCGTCTTTTGTCGCTCGTCATTTCAATCGCATTCGCGAGTTCTCTCAGCGCCTCTTCTCTTTTCACCGCGATTTTCTCCAGCTTTATTTTGGCTTTTTCAACCATCGTCGCGCACTTCATACCCAAAGCATCTATTTTCTTTTTCTGCTCGTCCAAAGCTTTCGTAAAACCTAATCCAGTGTTTGCTGTCATATCGAAAGTTTCCTCAACGGAGCGCGCGATCGTTTTCACCGCCTCTTTCACTCGCGCTTCCACCATTTTCTCGCACTCGATTTCCAACAATCGAATTTCTTTTCGAACTTCGCGTTCTTTCGATCTCGTTTCTCGTTCGAACCGTTCTATCTTTTCGTTGAACTCTTCTTCGGCTTTTGCTCGTGCTTCGGATACCGCCCGTTCCACCTCCCTTCTATATTTCGAGTATTCTCTCTCGGCGATCTCGTTCTTCTCTCTTTCGTATCTTTCGTACTGCTGTTCCTTTTGATTCTTTTCGTATTGCAAATGGAATTCGTGCTCCTTTTGCGCTCTCTCGAGCTCGTTCTGGTAGTGTTGCTTGTGTACCTCGACCTCTTTTCTGAGCAACGCTTCGTGCGCTTTCAAATTCTCCGCTTGCATTTGATCCCAATCGTTCAATTTTTTATACAAGTTCTTCACGTTTGCCTTCAACGTCTCCCTCTCCGCGGTCATCTTGGATATTTCAAGTTTTGTCTGTTCGTTCTTCATCGCGTGTTCTTTCGCTCTCGCTTCTAAATCTCTCTCTAATTGCGCGCTCCTTTCGCGCTCTTTATGTAATGCGACTTCCATGTCTAAAAATTCAGTCAAAGATATTTCGTTGGCGTTATTGTTGTTGTTCTCGGCTTTGTCGTCTTCCGCGGGGGCGCTCGTCGTCGCTCGATGATTTTCGTTCTCCATCGACGTCCGTTTCCTCTCCTCCTCTTCCTTCTCTCTCTTCAACCTCTCCACTTCGTTCTCCAACCTCTTCATTTCTTTGTTCAACCTTTTCCTCTCTTGTTCCCAGCTTCTTTTCTCGTTCAGCAATTGAACCTGCGTTTCCTTCGCTTCGTTCTTCATCTGAAGTTTTTCCTTCTTGAAGAGCGCAACGGCAGTCTCTCCGAATTCCCTCGCCTCGTCTCGCTCTTTCGTTAACACGAGTATTTTCTTCTTCATCGTCATCATCGAGGAGGAGGACACCGACGACAACGGCGGAGGCGTCGTCGAGAAAGCAGAAGAAGAACGTTTGTTGTTAATGTTAATGTTGTTGCTCTTCTTCGTCTTCTTTTCATCTAAATCGTCTGAATCGTCGACGCCGCCTCCTCCTAAAGAAGAACGCGAAGAGGTGTTGTTTTTTGGCGGAGGCGTGAACATCATCTTCCCGTACGTGTTAGTACTCTTCTTCTTCTTCAAATAGTATTTCGTCGTCTCGGTCGTCGCGCAAAGTCATATTTCATCATCATCATCGTTGACGAGAGAAGAGGGGGCAAAAAAAATCGTGTAAAATTGTGTTTTTGACTTTTCTCTTCTTCACTTTTTTAATGTATGAGAACAACACACAAAACGAAAGAGGAGGACGTGAACAAACGAAAAAGGGGATTTGATATTTGATGCGATGAAGACGACGACGGAAACGACGACGACGACGAGTGAGAAAGAAGAAGAAGAAGAAGATGTCGGTGATGGTGATGGTGGTGGTGGTTTTGCTGCTGCTTTGTTGGGCGTGGAAGTAAATACGAAGAAGACAAAGAAGAAGAAGACAAAGAAGAACAGTGAAGACATCATCGAGGACGGCGGAGAAGAAGAGGAAGAAGAAGAAGAAGAAGAGGGAGAAGAAGAAATGAGGGGAGTCGATGGGAGCGCAAAAGAGAAGACGAATAAAGAAGGCGACGACGTAAACGACGACGGGACGACGAAGAGAGAAAATGAGAACGACGAGGGAGGAGTACTTTTGAAACCTTCTTTGATGAAGGAGCGCAATAACGAGAATGATAACAACAACAACAACAACAACAACAACAACAACAACAACAACAACAAACATCAGTATCATGATCATCATTTATGGCTCGGGCGAAGAATGAAAATAGAACGAGGCACGGGAACCGCCGGCAACTCGTACAAGAGGCCGACGATAGCTTGCATCGTCTTCCACGACCCGAGCGAGTCGCACCCGTTTCACGTGACGTTTGAAGATGGAACAAACGCGTGGGTGAGAATCGAGTGCACGTCGTTACCGACGTTGAACGTGAACGGACAGAACACGGCGAACGCGTCTGCACTTGTAGCGGACGGGGAAATATTTATCCGAAACGAGGATTACAAAGCGAACACGCGGTTGGGGAGTCATGGGAAAGGAAACGGGAAGGAAAGTGGGGAGAAGAGCTTTGAATGGTTGGGGGATAAGTCAACCTTAGGTATCGCTATTAATAACAACGGTGGGGTGAACAAGCACGCGATGAATAATAATAATAATAATAATAATGATAAAAAAGGAGGACAACAGTATAACAATAGCCAGCAACAACAATACCAACGAAGACAACAACAGCTTCGACTCCAGCAACAACAACAACAACAGATGCGAAGGACGAACACGAGTAGCTTGGGACGACAACAGCAACAACGGAAACCGAAACGCGGGATGCAACAATATGGTAATAATAATAACAACAACAATAACAACAGCAACAGACGTGGGAACGGTACCGGCCAACAAGGTGGATATTTCAACGAAGCTGGTATGTATGACAACTCGTACATAGGTTTCGGAGGTATGCGAGTGAACGATAATTGGAACGCGAATAATAATAAAAATAATAAAAACAACAACGCAAACGCCAACAGTTATAACTTCCAGCTTCAACAGTATCAGCAACAAATGCAACACTTGCAAATGCAGCAGCAACAACTTCAAATGCGATACAACAACGTTGCGAACAACAACAACAGCAACGGGAAAAAGAGCAAGAAGAAAGGCGCAAAGAAAGATACGCATAATAATACCATGAACGATCTGTACGGCAGTGGCAACATGATGAATTTGCCGCCATTGCAACTGCCACCGAACGCCACTCAGCAACAACGTTATTCAATGCTTCAACACCAAATGCAACAGCAACAGCACCAAATGCAACAACATATGTTTCAGCAGCAACAGCAAATGCAACGCCAGCAGCAAATGCAAAGGCAGCGTCAGGAGCACCAACAACAACAGCAAAGACAACATCACCGCCAACAAAACGCGCAACAAAAAAATTCGCACCATAAGAACACTGGTGGCGGTGGCGGTGGTACATCGTCACCTCGCGCGAAGAATAACAACACTGGATCATCGCCTGCGAGAGGTTCCAGCCGTATGAATAACGATACGACGGAAATGTTAGCTCCGTCACAACCTACGCGACCTTTAGCCGCGACGTTGTTTGAGCAACACGAAATCGCGAGGTGTACCGTGTGTGGCAAGGTGTGTAAGTCTCACCCTGGTTTTGTCGCGCACGTAAAAAAACACGCGGAAGAACATCCGGCGAAAGTTCGCGCAATGCTCGCCGCATCGAAAAAGTATCGATCCAAACAGCCGCATCGTAGCGCTGAATATCTCGAGAAAATGAACGCTGCGAACAACAATAATAATATCATTAACACTGCAAGCGCAAAAACGACTACAAAAACGACATCGAGGGCAACGCGAGCCGAGCGAAAGCAGTCACCGCATCCACGAGTGAACGAGTTTGGCATGTCTGGATTCGAACCGTACGTATCGGACGAAGAAGTGCCCACGGTCACTACCGGTCGCGCAAGACGCCAAGGTGCCGGACAGAAAATTGAAAGCGATTACGTCTATGCCGGAAACATGGAGAAGATGCGAAGAGCGCGAGAGGGAAGAGGCGCGCGAGGAATGTCGCAAGAACCATCCATGCCGCCGCCACCACCACCACCGTCGCAACTACAACAACAACCACAACAACAACACACGTCGATGCCGCCGTACGACCCGAACATTCGTTCGGATAACAACAAAAAACGAACATTCGTGAACGTGCCTCGAACGTGCGAAAAGTGCGGACGCGTTTGTGCTTCAGCCGTTGGACACGCCAGTCACGTCCGCGCGTGCAAGAAGCCGCGTCGGAGTTGAATCCATGTACTATTATATAGCATACTTTTAAAAACTCAAGACAAAGGAGAGACCCCTAAATTTCAAAGATACATTTTTTAATCAAAAAATACGCGCTTTCATCACACACACAAATATGTCTTCGAAATCCTCCTCCTCCTCCTCTTCCGCGGACTCAATCGCCCGACACTTCATCCAGAAGTATTACACAACACTACACAATGCGCCTAAGAAAGTTCCGTCGATCTTTTATTCGCCTTTTGCGCACAGGGCCACTTCGTACGTTTCGAATGGCAACAACAACAACAAAACCAAAAACGGAGGTAAAGACGCGACAACAACTTCGAAAACAAACCTAACGCTGCCCCCGAAGAACGAAGTTCAAGACTCACGCGCGTCTCTGCAATCACATTTCACTTCCCACGAGAAGTATTACATGGATTTGAACACGACGATTTCGAGTTTAGATGCCTCGGAGGTGACTTTTGTGCAAGACAAGACGCTGCTCGTGTTGGTTAAAGGAGCGTTCAGTAGCAGTAATAATCTAGGAGAGGAAAAGAGCAGAAGGAATTTTTCGCAGACGTTTCTTTTGACGACGGCGAGGGGAGGAGGTCGAGTCGAGCACGGACAATACCACCAACAGCAACAACAACAACAACAACAAGAACAACAACAGTCATACGAGTTTGTGTGTACGAACGAGTTATTACAGCTCAGCCGCGAGCATCAAATCGATAAAGGCGTTGGGACGAGAGATACGGGCGCAGACTTATACGACGGCGCGGTGAAGGTGTTTCCTCCGTCGACGCCAAAACCAGTTACGTCGACGCCTAGGAAACAAGAAGAACGGCAACAGATGGCGCCAACAACACCGATACCTGCTCCGCGCCCAACTGGAGGAAGAGGAAGAGTAGAAGGCGGTAGGCGAACATCGTTTGGAGATACGACGACGAAGCACGAGATGAAATTCATCGAGAAGCAAATCGATGCGCTTTATACGGAGAAAAAGGAACACAGGAAAGTCGACGAGATAGATTCGGAGGTAGGAAGTGGAAAGTCCCCGGGAAGTATCGATTCGAAGAAGACGCCGCCACCGGGGTACGAGAAAACGAAACCACTCGGTGATGTAAACTTGGCCGAGGCAAAGCAACAGCTTCTCGCTGAGTTGAAGCAGAAAAAGAAACCAACGCCGACCGCGCTTATTAAGCAAACGTCGTCTTCTCACGTCGTGTTTGTGAAAAATATTCATTTTCACACTCCTGCTTCGGCCATGAGAAGAGAGTTCTCCAAATTTGGCGACATAATATCGATCGATTTTGGATTCCCGAAAGACGATTTTGGAGAAGAGAGAAAGAAGTTTTGCTTCATTGAATATGCATCTCGCAGTGAGTGCGAAGCAGCTGTCGCGCAATCGAGCAACATCTTTGTCGATAGTCGCCGCTTAATTGTGCAGCACAGGACCGGCAAAGGACAACAATCGAAGTAATGGTATTAAAGAGGAGTGAACATTTTAGGGTGCTCTTATCGAACGTATGAGAGAGAGAGAGAGAGAGGGTGTGTGTGTGCGTGTTTCGCGATTTTAATCAAAAAAACCTTCACCTTTTTTACAACAGTTGATTGCACAGCTATTTACTTTCGCATATTCTGCGTAAAGTTGTTGATGTATTGATTGAAAATACCATCGCCAGTTTTCGATTGAAAACTCTCCCCAGCCCCGAACAAATTTGCTGTTGTTAGAAACATCTCCGGTATCTTCTTTTGTCCATCTGGTACCGTGGATTGAGCCGCGCTCTTCGCGGACAAATCTTCCGCTTGCGCTTGAAGGAGTTTTTCCATGGTTTGCAGGGCGGCGAAGACGTGTCGGTCCTTTCTTCCTAAAGCCGTTATAGCCGATGGGAGTAATCGCGGCACGGTATCCGTGGTGAGCGCACCTATCGCAGCGTCGTCACTCACTCCTTCCTTCACGGGACTCACCACGAGTTGACCTTTCGCATCTGGAGACTTTGGAGTAGTGCCGAACCACTCGTGTTCCTTTCCAGTCGCGATCAGTTTTCTTATCGTATCCTCAGCGCGCATCCATCTGAAAGCTGGCTTTCTGCTGTCCATGAGATGAATCTTTGATAGTAAGCGCAAACTCGATAAGATATTCGCTATGTCATATAATCTTCGGATTTTCTTCTTCAACTCGTTATCGTTGAAGTCTTTCGTCGCTTTTGGACCAGTGCTGCCTTCACTCATCAACATCGCGGCGGCGGCGTCCTCCAGTCCCAAGACGCCATCTTCCGCTTCCATGAACAGCGTGATGAACTTTTGCGTCATCAAACTGAGCGATTTTTCTCTTCTCTCGGACGTTTCCTTCTTTCCAGCGGCGGTAGCTTTAGCTTTGTTCGCAGGAAGAGTAGGATCTTCTTCACCGTTTGCTACGGACTTGACACCATTAATTGCATCTTTACCGCCCGATTGAAACGGAAGTGAGTTTTCAAACACTTGCAACGAGAGCTTCTCCGGTAACTTGATGTCGAAAGATTCAGCGCCAAACTTTTCAATCTTCTCAATGGCGCTAGGGAGCCTGGAAACGCCAAACCACGCGTATTGGTTTTTGCCTTTTTTAACTACGACTTCAACAGCTTCTAAAACGTTTACGATGTCGTAAATTCTACGTCTTTCGACGCCTAATGTCGAGCACACTTCGTCTAACGAAATCAAATTCTCGTACCCAGAGCTGTACAAGCTGAGAAACCTTTCGCACAACAACGAGAGCGACTTCGATTGACGCGTCTTTTTATTGCTATTGCTCGTAGTATTCCCGTCGATATTGTAGTCAACAACCTCCGCTGCAAATTTCTCCGTTGTCGGTGTCGGCGTCGTCATCGGATCTTTCACACCCTTTTGAATGCTTTCATTCAACTCGTCTCTTTTCGTTGGCGCCTCCATTCGCGTCGCGGCAGTTTCAACTTGAGATAATGGCGGTGCTTCTTCCGCGGTAAGAGCACCGCTTTTCTTCTTCGTTGCCTTTGTTGTAGGAGTAGACGCAGGAACATCGCCAGCAGTATTAGTATCTGAGGTCTCGCCAGCACCTCCACCGACAACCTTTCTCGCCCACGCTTTCAACAACGCCTTCTTCTCCTCTTTCGATTCCTCTTCCATCCCTTCACCTCTTTGCAACTTATCGAAAAACTTTTGCGCATGCGATCGAATTTGCACCACTGTTTTCGTTCTCACGCGTTCTTCTAGCTTTTTCCACGCTCGGCCGTACATTTTCAAACCATCCGTGAACAGTGCGTGCTCGGCGTCCGTCCACCGCTCGCGCGGTTGTTTCACCGTTGCCGAAGTCGTTTTCTTCGATGATGCTAACAATAATAACGGCGGCGGTGACGACGACGACGAGAGTGGTGCGTCTTCTGCTCTAGTATGTTCAATATCTACGCAATCAATCGTCATAGGATCTCTCGGTTGCCGTTCGTCTTCTTCTTCTTCTTCTTCTTCTTTTTCTTCTTCTACTCTTTGTTCCCGCGTCGTCGTCGTCGTCTGAATCGTCGTCGTCTCGGCGGTTGCGACTGTGGTATTCACACCGAAGCCTTCCCTCAACCCTTTCATCACCACTTCTCCTTCTTCCTTTCTCTTTCTCTTCGCGGCGACTCTTTCCTCCTCCGCCCCGCGAACGAATTGATCATCGTCTCCCTGTTCTGCATCTCTCAGCGTCGTCGTCCCATCAACATCGCGCTTCTTCTTCTTCTTCTTTAACTTCTTCTCCTGCGTGGTGGTGTTCTTTTCGTCTTCTCCTTCGTGATTTTTAAAATTTTCCCGGGAAACTTCTTCTGCTCCTGCTGCGTTTTTGATATCATCATCATCATCACGCGTTGTCGTCGTCGCCTTCCTCTCCAACAGCATCATCGTCGTAATAATAAGTATTTTGATATCGTCAAAATCCTCTCTTATATAATAAAACCGTCGTGCTCTTCTGGCTTTTTGCGTCGTGTACACGTTTCTTCAAATAATGTGTTGATGTGTGTTTTTGTGTCGTTTTTTTGTGTGCATTTTTTTGTGTGCTTTTTTGGGTGCACCAGGGAATTTTTTGGCGGCCTTTTACTCGTAAACGCATTCAAAACATCATTCTCTCTAGAGGAAAAAAGTGACAACACAAATCACACTCTCACTCTCTCTCTCTCTCTCTGTTCTCTCTCTCTGTTCTCTCTGAAGTAATAAAAGCAAGAAAAATGAACAACGGATTACGCGTGGCTGGAGGCGTGGCCAAAAAAAATGGTGGCTCCAAGGCAGCGAAAGACATGTCAACGAGAGCGGCGTATCAAGGCATTCAGTTCTTGAAGTCCTACGGCCAACACATTCTAAAAAACCCGGCGATTGTGGATTCGATAATTCAGAAATCAGGAGCGAAAAGCACCGACGTCGCGTTAGAGATTGGACCAGGGACCGGGAACTTGACCATGAAATTACTAGAGACGTGCAAGAAAGTCGTCGCGATCGAGTACGACGCGAGAATGGTCTTGGAGTTGCAACGGAGAGTGCAAGGGTCGCCGTACCAGTCGAAATTGGAAATCATACAAGGGGATTTCATGAAGGTTGAGTTACCGTATTTCGACGTGTGCGTGGCAAACGTGCCGTATCAGATTTCTTCGCCGCTGACGTTTAAGTTGCTCTCGCATCGACCACAGTTTCGAAGCGCGACGCTGATGTTTCAGAGAGAGTTTGCCATGCGAATGGTCGCGAAGGCTGGCGACGCGCAGTATTGTCGCTTGGCGGTGAACACGCAGCTGTTGGCGAAGACGCAACACATTTTAAAAGTAGGGAAGAACAATTTCCGACCGCCGCCGAAAGTCGATTCGTCCGTGGTGAGAATCGAGCCTAGGAAACCTCCAGTGCAGGTGAACTTTCGAGAGTGGGATGGTTTAATTCGCTTGTGCTTTGGGAGGAAAAATAAGACGTTAGGGGGGATTTTTCGAACGAAAACGGTGTTGGAGTTGTTAACGAAGAACTATTTGACGTTTAAAGCAGTAAAGGTGAATTTATTAGATGATGACGCCATGGAATTAGCCGAGGAAGAGGCGAATAACAAGGAGAAACGACAGGAAGTCAAGGATCACGTGAAAGAGTTAATCGAAAAGGTATTAAACACGAACGGATACGTGGAGATGCGCTCGAGTAAAATGACGCAGGATGATTTCTTACAACTGTTGGCAGTGTTCAACGAACACGGCATACACTTTGTCGGTTAAGAGTGCGCGATAATGACAGCTTTTGTTCACGCATGCGTTAGGTGCCCGCGCGTTTAGTTTATATAGATACACATTTTAAATATAATAATATAGCAATTATACCTCCGGGTACCGGTACGTTCGAAATATAATAGTGTAGTTAGTTAAAAACAATTCGCATAGTAATTTAATCGATCAATTTAATCCAACCTTTGCAATAAATATTCAACTTGCACGTCTTTCGTCATCGGCATGATCCACTTAAAGTACAAATCCGCGATGATTTCCGGCGCGACTTTATACTTTTGGTTTTCTGGATTCGTCAAAACTTTGCTCGCATCTGGAACTTCCTCGTTGATGTCTTGCCCGTAAAACGCCGCCTTGTTCGTGACTCTCGCAACCACTCTGTCTTCCACCGCTTGATTCGTCAACAACTGCATCAATCCGTTCCCGTCTTGTTTGCGAATCAAATCAGAATATTCATCCGGTTGCGCTCTAAACTTTGCCTCCGCGACAAATTTTCCGTAATGAATCCGTCTCGATATTAATTGCAAACAGTTCACGTCGCACAAGCCGGCGGACCCGTAGTTGTTATCATCGCCGCTCTCGCACATTCCCGGAACAATATTCTCCACGTACATCTCTTTAATTCTATCGTTGATATTAATTTTCAACGCGCATTCGTGCAAAACCTCCCCAAAGTTCATCGGTGGTATGACCAACGGTGGTAAACTTTCCGGGTAAAACGCGTGTTCGTCCGGCGAAGTGTACCTTCGAATTTTCCCATCCATCTGTTCTCGTTCTCTCAACATAAACTCAATCATCGAGCTTCTCACGCCAGTTTTCGCGTCGTAACACGGCACATCGATAGAGTTCGTCTTATAAATCTTATCGTTCACTTTATACTGCGAGCGTTCGATTAACGCGAAGATTATTGAGTCTTCTTGACGAATGAGCGACTGACGAACGTTATCGAGTTTCAATCGGTCGGACAAGTCCGCAAAGTTCGGGTCATCGATCGAACTCATCGCCGCGCATACTTTTAATTTCGACGACGACGATGATGATCTTCTTCTACCGCTGCTGCTGCTGCTAGTGTTGTTGTTGTTGTTGTTAATGTTGTTGTTGTTCTTGTTCTTGTTGAGATAAACCGAGGGCGGCGAGAATCCACGACGGGAAGAAGGGAAAGAGGACGAAGAAGAAGAAGACGTCAACGACGAAGACGACGACGCTCTGCGACGACGATGCGTGGACGTGACGCTGCTTCCGCTGCTCAAACAAGAACAAAGCGCAGAAGAGGACGACATGATGATGAGAGAGAAGGAACTAAAAGTGAAGATGCGTGTTGTTCGTTTTATTAGGTGTTTTTTTCCAAAACA
>Ga0181553_10004563_pt1 | contig 11727 bp, 13 predicted proteins | sample 011ome_17_FD_133753 | JGI IMG/M metagenome (GOLD analysis project Ga0181553, IMG submission 133753) | Coastal salt marsh microbial communities from the Groves Creek Marsh, Skidaway Island, Georgia - 011502XT metaG (megahit assembly) | ecosystem: Environmental > Aquatic > Marine > Intertidal...
AATAAGAATAGTATATATACGAATTTTAATTATCGAGTTATTCATTGGATTTTTGCTTAACATCAATAAAAATTAAATTTTTAGATCGTAAAATTTTTACTTCATTTTGAATAAAAATTTCTTTAATTTTTTTGTTAGATATTTTTGGAGGAAGGGTCAGTTCTAAAGATAGGTCATTCCCAGAATTTTTAATTTTAAGTGAATTCAAACTTCCGTAACTTAGATGTGGAGCTAATCGATAAAAACTATCTAAAGATTTAGGTATTATGGATTTTTGTAAATGTTCAATATTTTTTTTGGTATAATTATGTTCCTTTTTAAATTTCAGGTACATTCCAGAGCTGCCTAATGTAATTAAAAAGAGTATTATTATGATTGGCCAGAAAACAACATTAGAAGTTACCATATCAACAAATATATTTTGTTTCTTGTTTATAAGAAATTTAGCGCCTTGGGGTGAAAAGACTAAGTCTGCAGGCAAAATATCTTTAGAAGGTAGAACATTACTAGCTGATATTTCAGCTGCCCTTTGATTGTGACTCAGACAAAGTTTAAGATTTCCTGAAAACCAATATCTATTTGTTCCAGAAAAAGAAAAACATAGTGGTTCAGCATAGCATTCTAATATTCTAGGTATTTTCCATTTTTCTAAAATTTCATCAAGGCGTTCATTCTTAATCCAAGCTTGATAAATAGTTTCTTTATCTAGGTCAATATTTTGCTCAGTCCAAATAAGATCTTTTGATTCATGAATAGTAGAATTGTTAAAAGCAAAAGATTTTATATTGCCATCTATTTTCTTAGTAGAAGACTCTCTCCATGCTAATAAACTTGCACCAATAATAATTAAATCAATTTTTTTAATATCTTTTGAAATGTTTAAGTCAAAGTTATTTAAATGGTTAACGAAGGAGAGTTTTTGATTTATAAGATTATAGATTTGTCCTTCGTTCTCACTTTTTAAAAATAGTAAAGTTTTTTTCAAAAGTTCTGATCCTTAAATTCTGGTATCCAAAGTATTTGTGATTGTATAATTTCAGGTTTCTTATTTGATTTTTGATACACCACAAAACTAGCAAACACTTGACCATCATTTAATAATTGTATAGTCCACCAATTTGGTATTTTTGATAAAGATAAACTGTTGTAATCAATCTGTCTACTGGCGTTAATGTTGAGTTTTTCTATCTCATTTTTTAAGGCTGACTTGTTCGCAATAACACCATTTTTAACTTGTTTTACAATTCGAGAGAAATCACTTTTCTTAATTCCAAACACAGAGGCGCCAATATGTTCTTTGGCGTTCAAAACTTCAAACTTAGCCATGTAAGGACGTAATTCTATACATTTTTGTATCTGATTTAAAAAATTTAGATTCAAATCTTTTTCATCATATAGCGTAATAATATTACGTAGATTTCCTGAGATAGGTTTTTGTCTTGCCTTTTCCAAAAGTGCTTTTGCTAGGCTTGAAGGAACTCCACAGCTACTTAGAACACGACTAAGAATAGGTAACTGTTTAATGTCAATTTTCGCTTTCGAAGATTTCTTATTCCAGTTCAATGCGTGTGAAAGATTATATAAACCTCCATTTAATTGAATTTTCAACGTTTCTCTTGCATTTTTATCAAAGATAGGAGGATTTTTAGGATTAACACTCAAAACTTTTTCACGATATTGATTAATTCTATCTTCAAGACTACTTTGCTTTTTTATTGCGGCATAAAGCTTTGTATCATTTGAAACTTTCTCATATTGTAAAATTATTTGAGCAGATATTACAATTAATACAAGTAACATACTTGGTACGATAATAGCTTTTAGATGAGATTTTTCTTTTTTAAAAAACAATTAATTAACTTTACTCTAATTTTGAATTTATCAATTAAGTTCTGCTTTCTAATGAAATGGCATATATTGAAGAAACAAATTTTTTATTTTCAAATGCTAGTTTTAATTGCCATAGGTCTGCTCCAATAAAACTAAATTTTGGTTTAACAGAAACAGTACTAAACAACATATTTGCTACTAGATTATCATATGGCGTTGAGATTTTACGCATAATGCCATTTTTACCAAAATACCAACTTATTCTTGCTAGTGCGGGCTTATCAGTCTCGGGATTAATTATGAAACGGTCCAATTTAAGAAGTAATGAGCTATTATCTTCTTTTTTAGAAAGTTGATTTAGTCCACTTATATTTAATGAGTTATTTAAGTCAGCACGAAGAACTGCAAGACTACTTTCAAGACCAATAGCCTCAATATTTTTTTTCTTAAGTTGCGATAGCATTGAGTTACTTTGGACAACAAGGGAAAAAACCCCTAATAAAATAGTTGCAGTTATTAGCATGGCAACTAATGTCTCAGTTAACACAAATCCATTTTGTTTATATACAATTTTCATTATTTATTTAATCTACTATAAAATCTTGAACCATTTTGGTCTCTCAATTCTATTGTTATAATTTTTTTCTCATCCATCTTTGACTTATTAGATATAGAAACAAGGGTAATATTTTCACTAATTTTTTGAGGTAGAGATGATATTAAATTACGATTAATAAGAAGTTTAGCATTTAATATTGCTCTTTCTCTATGCAACCTCTGAAAAATTAATTGATTATTTTCGTTTAAATTTTGCCAACCTTGCCAAAATAAAACGCTCATTATTCCAAAAATTAAAAGAGCAATGATAGCTTCTACAAGTAGGAAACCTGTTCTTCTTTCCTCAGAGTTTAGCACGATAAATATTTCCTGCTTTGTCTATACTAATATTACCCCATTTACATTTTAATTTTATAGGTTTTACTATTCCTCCAGCACCTATAATGACTTCAGCGTTATCACAAGCAATTAGTCTAATATTTTTTGAAGGTGTTTCCGGGGCTATAGCCATTTGAAGCACCATACTTTTTATTATCTCTTTATTGCGTTCATGAATAGTTTTTTCGTTAAAACTTGTAAGATTTATAAAGTTTATATTTTGCCCCATCGAAATAACAATAGCGGTTATAGAAATAACAATTAAAATTTCTAATAATGTAAAAGCACTCTTTTTATGCTTTTGCATCAACGTTGTACCTCTATTTCGATATCATCTTGGCCACCGACTTCTCCATTAGGTCCAAAGCTTAAAACAAGAGTTTCTCCATTAGTTCTTACACGATATTGATAGCTATTACCCCATGGATCTATAGGTTGATCTTTTAGATAAATTCCATTTTCTGAATTTTTTGATAATATCTCAAGTCCTTGAGCTTCAGAAGGTAGTTTGCCATTATCAATGTAATAAAGTAATAATGCTGCTTTAATAGCTTGTAGATCATTTTGTGCTTTTAATTGACGTGCTTGATTAGGGCGATCTAATACCATAGGAGCAATAAAAGATAGCAAAATTCCTATAATTGTTAAAACAACAAGCATTTCAATTAGTGTAAAAGCTTTAATACGTATTTTTCTACTTTTATTCATTTTATTATTGTCTCCAACTGAGTTTGCATTGCTATCATAGGCATTACAATAACCATAGCAATTGTGAATACAAAACTCCCAATTATTAAAATAAATAAAGGACCAGTAATTTGAGAAATCATAGAAACAAAGCTTTGCCGGTCTTCTTCTATTGATATAGCAATGGCTGCAACAGTTTTCTCTAATTGGCTACTTCTTTCTGCTGCCGTAATTTGACTAAGTTCACGGCGGTTAAATAGACCGGTTGATTTCATAGCTAATGAAAATGATATGCCTTGTTGGATTTCATTCATACCTTGATTACACCTGTCATTTAGAATTGAATTATGAGTAGTTGCCGCAGCTAAGCTTATACTTTGTAATAATGGTAAACGGCTTTCTAGGCATAATTTAAGCACTTCAAAAAAATGTGCTCTTACAAAAGATATGACAAAATATCTTGTTAGAGGAAAGCCTAAAAGAAGTTTGTCTATCAATAGTTTAATATTTTTTTCTCTTATAGCTATGAGAATAATAAGTAGTGTAAAAACAATACTCCAAATTAGAATTTCTATAAAATTTCCAAACTTTCCTGATAAGGATAGTATGACTTGGCTAGCATATGGCAATTCAGATTGATCGGGAAGAGATGCTTTTAACCCTGGCAAAACAAGGTCAATGAGTATCCAAGCAACAAAAAATGATGAAATCAACACAATCAGAGGGTAAGTAAGTATCATTTTCATTTGTCGGTTTCTCTTCACAGATGATTTATGATTTTTTAATAGTAATGAGCATGCTCTTTCAATTTGACCTGCTTTTTCACCAGCATCTATAATAGAAGAAACTTCTGAAGGTAACGAATGAAATGACATTTTAAGTGTGTCTTTAATACTGTTTCCCATTTCCAGTCGTCGTAACATAATAATTGCACACTCTCTTATATATTCGTCATCTTCGTCTTCCAGAAGATGAAGTGCATCAGTTATGTTGTAACCTTGTCGAATAAGCATAGATATTCTATCCAAAAGATCCCAAAATATTTTTTCTTTTTTAGGTTTTATAGATTTTATTAAAATTACTTTAATATCTGCCTTACTTAACTTTACACTTGCTTCATCAATATTTTTTGAAGTAATTATTCCATTGGTTTGTTTATTACCAACATTGCCTAAATAAAAAAACTCCTTCATTCTTAATCCTTTTGCTCACTCACACGCATAACTTCAAAAAAAGGTGTTAGACCTTTATCATAAAAGTTTCGCGCATCTTGAGCTAGTGATGAGTTTTCTCTGAGCTCATGAAGGTTTGTTAGAAGTAGTTGGCGATTTTTTCTTGTCATAATTAAATGTTCCATAATAGGTACCCTTTCTGTAAACCCAGAGTAGTAACAATCAACACATCCTTTAAAAGTTGTAGGAAGTTTGGCATTATGATCATTGGAATTCACGGATTCAGATCTACACGTAGAGCAATAAGTTCTAATTAATCTTTGATTAAAAATACCAAGTAAAGAGTCGGATATAAGACCAAGTTCAACGCCTAAATCAAGCAAACGCATCAATACTCCATGTGGACTATTAGCGTGAATAGAGGCAATTACTAAATGACCTGTGAGTGCCGCCCGAATAGCTGTACTTGCTGTTTCTTGATCTCTAATTTCACCAACTAAAATCACATCAGGATCATGTCGTAATAAAGAACGAAGTCCCGATGCAAAATCAAAGCCTATTGTTTCGTTTACTTGTGATTGAACTATATCCAAAAGTTCTACTTCAACAGGATCTTCTATTGTCATTATGTTCAAGCCTCTACCGCGAAGCATATTTAATATAGAATAAATAGTTGTTGTTTTTCCTGAACCAGTTGGACCAGAAATTAAAATAATTCCAGATTGATTGGATATAGTTTTAGTAATAGTTTCTACATGATGTTGTGCAAGGCCAATTTCAGGTAAGGTTTTTTGTCCGTTTAAATGACGAAAGAAACGTAAGACAACCCTTTCCTTATCTTGAACGGGAAGGCTAGCAATCCTTATATCAATTGATTTACCATTATAAGTTATCCCAATGCGACCATCTTGTGGTCTTCGTCTTTCTGTAATATCAAGGTTTCCAAGAATTTTTAAACGAGCAATCAGCATAGGAGCCAGTCTCGCGTCAAAATCAGTTAGAGATGTAAGAGTACCATCAAGTCGGATCTTAACATGTAATGCGTCTACACCTTGATCAAAATGTAAATCAGAGGCTCCTCGTGAAATTGCAGCTGTAAGTATACCATCTAGAAGTTTAACAATAGGGGCATCTTTTTCACTTGTGGAGTTTAGAGCTATTCTTGCTACTTCATTTATTTCAGATAAGGATACTTGTTGTCCAAGGGAAATTAAAGAATCACCGTTTCTTGGTTTTTCAATTTTTTTTAAAGCTTCTTCTAAATCATTTGTTGATACTTGTTTACACGTTAATGAAAATTCGCCAGAATGTTTTAAATCTTGTAATATATATGGATCAATCGGCGCGTCATGAAGTAGAGTGACTTTACGGCTGCTAAAATCAAAATCGCAAGCTATATTAAACTTTTTTAATTTTTCAGGATTAATCATTTTAATTTCTTATTTTTGGGGGCTCAATGATTTAATTCTATTTTCAGGGCGAAAGTAGTCATAAAGTTTACTATCAATCTTATTAGGATTTTTTTCAGATTTAAAATATGTTGAATTTTCCTGGCTATTTTTTAGTTCCTTTTGTTTATCTTCAAACATTTTTATACGTTCTATTTTAGAAGACATTAAGGTTGGTCTAAGGAAAATAACAAGATTTGTATTGATAGTTCTAACCATCTCTTGACGAAAAAGAACACCAATACCAGGTAAATCACCAAAAAAAGGAACTTTTGTTGAGCTCTTCTCCGTTTTAGCATCTCGTAAACCGCCAATAGCTATTGTTTCTCCAGGCCTTGCTCTAATAACAGTTGATAATTCTCTTTTTTTAGTAGCAACGTCACTTAAGCCAGTAGTATTGGTGTCAATGCCAGACACTTCTTGTTTAATTTCTAATATGAGGTCGTTGTTACTTCCAATTCTAGGTTTAACTTTAAGACTAATTCCTAAATCTTTTCTTTGAATAGTTTGAAATGGAGAAGCGTTCTGATCTCCACTTTGCGCTGAATATTGACCGGTAATAAATGGAACATTTTGTCCTACGAGTATCTGAGATTCTCTATTTTCTAGGGTCATTAAGCTTGGTGTTGCTAGTATTCGGTTGTCTGAATCACCTTCAATTGCTGTTAACAATGCACCTAAGTCTGGTAACGCAGAAGCACCTCCACCTATTGCAAGCATCCCACCAGTAAGACCTGAAAGCATGGTGTTACCAACAACCGAGCCCTGGCTTAAACCTGCTGTGGCAGAACCTTGTGCAAACCCAACAAGACCTGATCTTCCTGAGAATTGCAGGCCTAGATTACGGGTAGAGTTTTCAGAAATTTCAGCAATTATGGCATCTACATAAACTTGTCTTGGTTGCCTATCTATTTTTAAAATTAATGACTGTACTATATTAATCCACTCTTGTTTACCTACCAGTATTAATTGATTGGATTCTGCGTGAGCAGTAATACTACCTTTATTATTAAGTCCATCTTGGTTTAATATCTTTTCAAGTGTGGCTACAACTGTTTCAGCAACCGTAAAGCGCATGTCAATTACCTTACTTGCAATGACCTCATTTTTTGTTTTGTTAGCTACGCTCATTTTACCATTCTTAACATTTTTAATAGGAGGTTTGGAGTTGTCTTTTTCACTTGTTCTAGGTGAAAGTTTAGAAAGAAGGTTTTGAAGTGCATTAATTTGAATTTTGGTACCTGATACGATCACACTATTTTTAGACAAACCATCATTAACTATAATTATAGATTTTAGGAAAGGATCCAAACTAACAATTTGTTCCAATCCTCGGCGATCAATTTTATTTTGAAGGTTAAGTCTAATTATACTTTTATTAGAAGCAGTAGTAGAATTAGATATTAATTTTTTTTGATCAGAATTAGTAACATTTATTTTAGTATTTTGAGGAATAATACGATAACTATTCAAACCTACCATTTCTAACTTTCCCCCTAATGGTGCAATTATTTGGCTTAAAATTTCATGTGCATTATTTTTATTAATTTTTTCTTTAGTTATAAACGTTACGGTTTTCTTTGATGAAAGTTCATTTGTATAACCAAATCCTGTAATAGATGAAAAAGTTGCTAGAACGATATCAATTGAAGCACCCATAAACTTCAAAGTTTGTGTTTGAGACATAACTGGTGATGAAATTAAACTTCCATACATAAATATCATAACGAGTGTAAATTTAAATTTATGATTAATCATTCACTAAATTCCAACAAAACTAATTTACTATCTCTTTGGATTTCTACTTTAAATACTTGTCCTGCCTTACGTTCTTTAAGGTGATTTTTAATTTTCAAAATGTTCTGAGCAGGCACCCCATCAACTGATAATATGATATCACCGCTTCGTAAATTTACACCTAATTTTTCAAACATGAGGGGGACTTCTTTTATTTTCCACCCTGGGCGACCACCCCTACTTCTTGCAGGAATAATATTTTTTGCAATGAGGTTGGATGATTTTAATGGTAAACCCGTTTCAGTAACAATCTCCTTAATTAACGCTTCAGGCACTTCTTTTACGCTATACATAGGCCCCCTAATAGGAAGTCTTTTTTTATTTTTTCTATTATTAAATATATTACCCTTATTGATGTTTTTAGCTTTTATCTTATTTCTGTTTAGATCATTTGTTAATGATAAAAAATATGATTTTTTTTGATTGTCTTCAAAAAAAACACCATCTTGATTGATAGATTTTAATATAAAACTTTTTCCTGAAAAACTTATTACATCACCAACATATAAAAAAAGAGGTGTGTTATTATCAGATGCAATAACTGCAGATACCTTTGGGCCAGATAAATTAATTGCATATACTTTTCCAAAAATTTCAGTGTTTTCTTTTTTTTGAAAAAAAAGACGGTCCCATACATTACTTTCATTGATAACTGATGCGTTAACTTGTGATAAAAAATATAGCGGTGTTAAAAAAACAGACAGTCTTAATAATGACTGTCTTGTTTTTTTTTTATAAGATTTAAAATATTTATTTATCACTCACTTTGAGTCCTGATAAATTATGGGCAGGTTACTACCCCTTGTACAACATCACAACTTGTTGAGTCAGCTGTAACAATATCTGACCAATCAACATCTATAGGTCGAGGATATGTGTCATTGTCGGTAATATCTGGAACATCATCCATTGATAAGCCAATTTCTGATACATTTGTGAAATCAATATCAGAACAATTAGACATATTAGTGGATGTAAAAGAATAGCCAACAGCAGTAGCTTTAGTTACATAGCTATTACCTGCTGTATCTGTCAATGTTGTACCATCAGCTAAATTAACCAGCTTCAACCACATTGTATTGTTTGCACCTTGGGCGTCTACCCCTGGCAAACCTTCAAGATTTTCGCCGTCATATTCTAAAAGAAACTTACGACCATTTAAATCATCTGGTGTGATATCAGAACATGTGTAAGTTCCACTACTCAAAGTACATAGGGACTTAACAGGATTATAGTCAGAAGTAGTAGTAAATGTAAGCCCAGACCCACTATCACCTAAAGCATTATTTACATCACTTGTGTCTGCAAAAGTGTAGTTAATTTGGATAGGTTCATCTAACTTTACTCCAGTATCTGAACTATCGTAAATCATTACGGAATGATGCCATGGATAAGCTCCGGTTTTCCATTCATAGTTAGTACATGCACCAGGAGAGCCAAGAGAGCACGTGCTGTCATCAACTTGAGACTTTAATATGAAGTTAAAACCTTTTGAAGGCCAATTATTTGTACTAAATGAACCAGTTGAACCATCTGGGTATAAAGTATACTCACCTTGATTAGATACCTTGAAATCAAACCTTATTGGCGTGTCAGAAGTGCTTAGATCTGCGCTATCATCAGTGTCATGATACATGGTGAATGGCTCATAACTACCCCCAGGAGTCTTACCAGTATAAAAATAAAGATCATTTGTGGATCCTTGCATAAAGCCATCAGTTCCCTGAGCTACAAAATCAGTATATGACATTTTTGTATAGTTTGCGCCACCGCTTGTTGAACCAGGACATTCTGACTCTACACAATAAAAAGTAGTGCTAGTTGCACTACTTAATGATGAAGTCGCATCCTTATACGATTTAACATAAAAACTTATGTTTGTTGAGCCGGTTCCGGTCCATCTTACTTCAGTTCTTTTAAGATCTGACCACATGTAACCCTTCCATGGGTTTGTAACCACATCACTTCCTAAAAGCGTTCCTTGTGATGTACCATTCTCGTCAACTAGATCAAAGCGTGAGTTTGCTGCATCCCAAGTTGCATAATAGCTTTGCCACCTAAAACTATCACCATCACTTAGAGCCTCTGTAACCTCAGTTAAGCTTGATAACTTACCAGGAGACCAATAAAAAGTTATAGAACTAGCATCACTGTTTTTAGTTGCAGAAACGCTAGCGGCACTAGGAGAAAATGGGTTGGCATCATTATCAAACCATGTGCCCCAACTGCCAAGATAACCTCTTGTTCCTGCAGCTGTTTCAAATCCATATCCGGCATTCAGTGATACAGCAGCACCTGTGGAAGCGTTATAAAGTTTATAATCAAAATTATTAGCCCACTTTGTTCCACGAGAAAGGCACTGATCTGTTGAAGTGTCTACAGCCCCAGCGCTATTAACTGTAGCTTTATAATAATAATTTGCATCTGTCTGGCCTACTGTTCCAGTAATGGTAGTTCCACCTCCTGTAACAACGGTTGATTTACCCAGGAACTTAACTGTATCAGTGTCTCCATTAAGTATAGTAAAAGTGGCTGCTTGAGTTTGTGACATACCAGTTTCTGTATATATTTCAGAAATATCTAGTTTTATATCGTCTCCGCTTTGATATATATTTGTAAAACCATTATCTGTTGTACCTAAATTAGCTAAGCTTAAATCGACTGAGGCACCACTTGCACCTGCTCGTTCTCTATAAAATGAAAAGTACCATGCTCCAAATGGAGGTAATGTTTCTGCATCAGATGTAACGGTTACATTTGCAATATATCTATCAGAGCTTGATGAAAGAAACCATGCCGTAACTTCTTGAGGAGAACTATCTGACGCCCTAGAAGAGGTTAACATTGTTTTAGCGATTGATTTGCCTCCTTGGCTATTGTCGGATGCTAAACCGCAGGCTGCCTCATCTATTAATGCTTGCCAACTACCGTTAACATGTTCGGCTCGATCGCCGCGGGAGTTTTTGATAATACAAGCAAAGGAGTTAGCAAGTGATATTAATTCATTAGCTGAATCTTCAGTCCATTCTTCAACGCCTGCATTAGAATAGTCAGTTCCTGCATCATTATAAGCTGCAGTAGCAGAGTTTGAAAAAAACATTAATATAGAAAAATAAAAAAAAGTTATTTTTAAATAATTATAAACAAAATTCATATTAAACCTCTTAATTAATTTGCTGGAACTGCTGCAACTTTAGAAGGAGGGAGTATTCCCCCTGAAGCAGAAGAAGATGATGAACTAGAGCTGCTTCCACCATTGCAAGAGCCCAAAAGCGCTAAACTTATAAAAATTAAACTATAGATTAAGTTTTTTCTTATTTTAAGAAACATTTACCTAACTCCTTGACGTTATATAATTAAAGTATCATTTAATAAATTTAAATTCAATGATGTCGCTTGTTCCGTTTTCAGATTTCTTTAAATATAAAGTGCGATCCTAAACTTCCCAGAAGTATAGCTATAATTAATTCAGGCTTTCTATTCTCAATTATCCCTAAAACAATAATGTAATTAACACTAATAAAGCATAATAAGGGGAAAATTGACAATATTTTTATCATCCATAATCGATTTGAGATAAATAGTTTAAAATACTTAAATAGGTATTTAAAAAATCCTAAAAGTAGAACTCCCATTATAATAAACATACAAAAAATAAATATTTTAAAAATCAAATCTTCCATGTAAGTGATTCAAAGATCATTTGAAGATTTTGTCAAAATAATTCATTCTGTTTACAATTAGTTTATAAGGTAAAATAATGATTTCAGAAAATTACATTAAAAAATATGATTCCAACAACTATGAAGAAACAGGTTTTTTATTTCCTATCGATGCCGTTGGTGCTGATGAAATAA
>Ga0181553_10004566_pt1 | contig 11724 bp, 8 predicted proteins | sample 011ome_17_FD_133753 | JGI IMG/M metagenome (GOLD analysis project Ga0181553, IMG submission 133753) | Coastal salt marsh microbial communities from the Groves Creek Marsh, Skidaway Island, Georgia - 011502XT metaG (megahit assembly) | ecosystem: Environmental > Aquatic > Marine > Intertidal zone...
CTTTTCTGAGTTTCTCTTTTTTGAGCGCAGATCTGATGCGCGCGATTCTCTTTTACGAGGAGGGAAGCGGCCGCGGACGCGCGCTCGTTCGCGCGAACCTTCCTTTGGCGCGAGGTGAATTCGCTTTATAATAGACGCGAATTGGAAATGCGCAAAACGAACTCTCTCTCGTTTTTTTCTGAATCCTTCGAAAAAAAAGAAAAAGGTGCCCGCTCGCTCGAAATCTCTGCACGCGCGCGCGCTCTCTCACGGCGAACGCGAAGAAGCGCGAGGGGAAAAAACGGTCGAAATCTATCGCGTACCTTTACGTGCACGCGTTCGTGTGCTTTTTATTCGCGCGAGTTCTTTTTTCTTTCTTCTTGCGTGTGTTTTGTTTGCGCGCGCTTGGTTTTGACGACATTCTTTCTTCTTTCCCGTTTCCAAAACGAAGATATTTTTCGATTTTCCTTCTGTTTTTGAGGCGAAACTGCGCAAAAGGGGGAAATGGGAACGAAAAAGAAGGCACGCGAAGGAGGAAAGAAAGAGGGTGTTTTTTTTCGTTTTTTGGCGGGAAAGATTTGTTTGTTGTGTTTTGCCCAAAAGCACACAGACATGAATCATCACGTTCTTTGTAAAGGTGGGGGGAGAGGCGTTCAACTCGCTTTCGCGGCTTTTTACTTCGTCCAACGACGATAACGTCTAAACTACGCGTACTATTATTACTACTACTGCTAAAAAAAGAGCTCACGACGACGCGATGTAAAAACAAGCATCCACCAAGGCAACGCACCTGAGCTGTTTTTAACTAACCCGTGGCGACGCCCCATAACATCGTCAACAGAAAGACTTGGAGCAAACCTCTGGCGAAGTGTTGCGGCGGCGTCAACACCATCATCTCTTCCGTGGCGTCCGGGGGTAACGGTCCCGGGGAGTTGTTCGTAAACATATACGTGTTCGCGGGGGTTACAGCTAACGTTAACGCGAATAACGCAAACGCGGAGACTTTCCCGAGGGAGGAGTTCGGATCGACGACGAGCGAGAGCGTGCCTAAACCGCCTACAATTTCGCACGCGCCGGTCCAATTGACGTGGAATCGCTTCGAACCAGGGAGTTTCCAGAGGCCTCCGAACGCGTTTTCGTGCGGTACCATGGCATCAAAACCTTCCGGTAACGCGAAGTGCGCAGCTCCGGCGAGCACGTACGTCAGGCCGAGCAAAGGCCACGTGCGCTTGGAAAACTGAAAAACAAAGTCCGGAACAAGCTCTTCCACGAAAGGGCCGACTTTCGCGCACGAGACGTACGTCAACAGACACAGACCGATCCATATCGAAACGACGACCAAAATTTGCGTCCGGTCGTCTTGTTGGGAGACCCACGCGCCTTTGTATCCAGGTTGCGCCCACGGCGATGAGAGGGAATTGTCTTCTTTGTCTTCTTCTTTTCGTGCTTTCTTGGAGTCGTCGTCGTCGTTCGTTGCGCGGATGTGGAGTCGACGATGAGAAGCTTTTAATGGTGCGCTGAAAGGGTGCGTCCTCGTCGTCGTCAGACACGCTTTTGTCGTCGTCGTCGTCGTGGTACACTTCGCGCTCCGCGAGGAGGAGGAAGGAGAATCTTTACGACGGGTGAGCGTTACGGTTGGTGAGAAAGCGCGCATCGTCATCGTCATCGTATCTTCTTGCTTTTGTGGGGAGAAAAAATGGTGGAAAGTGAGAACCGAAAACGCTTTACGTTCGCGACGAGTACCAACACCCCAACCACACTCTCTCTGACTGGAAAGAAGAAAGGGTGGTCACTTCCTGTTTTTCCCACCCTTCTTGTTTCGCAGTTTCTCTTTGACGACGCCACCAGAGTTTTTACCGCCGCCGTGAATGCTCTTCTTGGACCGCTCTTGGCCGCCGCCGCCGGCGTGATGTTTGCCTTGCGTTTGACGTAACCGCGCCGGGGTCATCATCTTTCGTTTTTTCTTCTTCTTTTGCACGTCGTCGTTTACGTCGTCGATATCGACGTTCTTGTTGTCATTGGTGGTGGTCGTAGTGGTACTTTTCTTGGTGGTTTTCTTGGTGGTTCCATCTTTACTGCGGTCCTCCTCGTCGTTTTCCGCGCTCTCGCCTAACTGCGCCGCGAGGTGCGTCAACACCGCTTTCACCGGGTTCTCTTTGAACGTCGGGTGCTTCAACACCATCTTCATCCGGTCGTTCTCCACTCGTGCGATCAGTTCCCGTTTTTTATTATTCGTATTGCTCCCTTTCTTCTTCCCTCCTCCTCCTAACAAAGCGCTCGACAACATCCTCGACATCTTCTTCGACCTTTCGCCGCCTTTCATCGACACAGCCGCCGTCGTCTCCAACAACGATGTGTTCAAATCCTTCGCGAAGTCCGCCAAGCCGAACAAAAGATTCTTCCGTTTCTTTTTCTTCGATTTCACGCTCGACTGTTTCGAGACGCTCGATTCGTGCGTCCGGCGTATCTCTGTTGTGCGTGTTTGCGCGTTTAAGAGAGAGAAAGAGAGAGAGAAAGAGGAACGGTTTACGAGGTGAGCACGTGGGAAAAGAAACGACCACAACGGAGTAAAAGAACGAACGCACTCTCTAAAAACCTCGCCTTCTTCGTCGCTTTCTTCATCGCGTGTTTCGCTATTCTCACGCCTTCAAACGACGACTTTACATCAGTTTTGGACGACGGGTTTCGGGGGGTCATCATCGAACCGCTTTCAAGCCTTTCTTTGCGTAGTAGTAAATTGGAAACTTGTGAGGAATGCCTCGTTTGAAAAGGTGCACAAAACGCGCGCAGCAACGCGCGGTTGACGCATCACAACATCACGACAGAAAATCATGCTCCGAGCAATCGCGCGAGGCAGCGCGTCGTCCTTTTCGAAGAAACCAAGGCAAGGGCGCGCTTTGCAAGAAGAGTCGGACGTGCAGAAGTTGTTCTTATTGACGCAGTTTCGGGAACGGACGATGATGATGACGCGAGAGAGGAACGAGCGCGAAGGAGAGGAGGAGGACAGCAGGGCGAGAAGAGAAGCGGTCGCGAAGGAAGTTTTGGAGGCGTCGACCAAGTGTTCGTCGGCGGAGAGGAAAGCGCGAGTGTGGAGGAGCGTTCAGACGCAGCTGACGACGATTGGTTTGGATTTGATGGGGAGGACCGGGGATATCTCAGAGACGAATACCACGAATAAGAATACGGTAAAACCGTCCGACGGCGTGGAAAACGAAGAGGGGGTGTTTTTAAATGGACCAGCTTCGGTAGGGACGGTGGTGTCGTTGTATCCGGGGATAGTATACGCGAAAGAAGCTTTGAGGTTTCTCAAAGGCTTTCCGAACGTGGCGAAAGAGAACGCTTTTTTGGTCGCGCGGTACGACGATACCGTCGTGGACGCAAAGCCGTGGGAGGAAGAACGGAGGCGGAGTAGCAGCGAGAGGAGTTCGAGTGGAGTTGTTGAAGGTAGTAGCGATAGTGAGAGTAGCACTAATAGTTCGGGTAGTAGTAGTTGGCCCGGTTTTCCTCTTCGAGAAGACTTGGAAAAGGAAAAAATTGTCGGCGCTTTGAAGAAAGAGTGGGTGGAGAAGCTTCCGCCGTGGCTGGAGAAGCTCTCCAGACCAGAGTTACACGCGAAGATAAAAAGGGCGTGCCTAGACGTTTCAACGGACCTTTTAGTACAAGCGGGGAAGCATCCCATAGCCCTCGCGCACAAAGCAAACCATCCTCCTCAAGGTAAAACGCCGAATGTGATGATATGTATGCACGATTATGACGTGGAGGAAGGCGCAAAAGAAGCGTTACGGATGATGAATATGGACACAGAAGACTCTCAGAAACTGGAAAGAATGAAACACTTTGTACGCGCGGCAATACCGAACGTGTACTTAAGCAACGATATACGCGATTACGAAAGGTTTGACCCCGCAAAAAGTGCACGGAATGCAAGCTTCCTCAAGATGGTGTCATCGTTCGCCGCCGGTTCGGTATTCGAGGACCCGAACGAGAAAGCGAAAGATTTGAACGAAGCGCAAATGGTTGATATCGTCATGAAAGCCGCGCCAACAATTGCATTAGTCGCAACGAGGGACATCGAAGCGAACGAGGAATTGTTCTTAGATTACCGGTTATCCTCGCACGTCGAACGACCGGATTGGTACGTTCCAGTCGACGAAGAAGCCGAGAAAAGACGATGGAGTTGATTTGATTCGCAGATAATATTTGCGCAGATATACGTTCGTTGTAGTTTTTAGTTGTAGTTTTTAGATAAGTATGTATACATTACACGCTACCCTTTTCAGACGTCAATACTAAATCCGCGTCCGATCTGTGTTCCTTTGGAGCACCACCGCTCTCACTTTCCGGAAAGTACGCCAGAAAAGCCCTCTCCAAGACTGCCGCGAACGCCGGCGTTCTGGTCTTCTTGGACACCGACGGTAACATCATCGAACATATCGTCACGGTGACAATAACCCCGGTAATGTCCATGACTACTTGCACCACCGTACCTGCATGCGCGGGATCTGCACCAATCTTTGCCAACAAAAACGGCAACATCACCCCTATGAGTGTTGATGAAAACACAATCACCGCTAAACAGCACGTCAGCGCCAGCACGTTCAAGAAACCACCCCGCGCTCTTCCGTGCGTAATATACGCTCTCACAAAACCTCCGATCGCTACGAACACGCACAAGAACATACCGACGATTACTTCTCTGTGCATTTCGCTCAAGAAGGATCCGATCGAAACGGTGATTTCTCCTAGAACAATCTTTTCTATAATCTTAATAGCGCTTTGGTTACCGGCGTTACCTCCGGCGCCAACTAACATGGTCAAAAATACCGCTATAACGACGTGCTCAGCTAATAACTGCTCGTATCGCTGCAACACAACCCCCGAGAGCGACTGAAGAACTAACAACCCTAACAACCAAACGCTTCTCTCCGCCACTTCATCAAAGATACTTCTACCGCCATATCCTCCCATGGCACACGCTCGCATCACCGTCGCGTCTCTCTGTTGCAAAGCCGCCAAAAAGTGATCAAAATCCACCGCGGGATGATCGTGGTTCTCCGGCTCCCCTGCTTTTATGTGGACATACTCGCTAAAATCCTTCACATACCCTCTATCTAAATTCATCTTCTCCGCGTACGACTTCATCTCGTTCAGCGATATCTTCCCGTCGCCGTTCGTATCCATCTGGTTGAACATTGCGCGTATCCATCCGTGCACCACGTCGTCCGGGTTCGAGCTGATCGCTTGCTGCCGCAAATCCTGCTCTTTCTTTCGCAGCATCAACTCTTGCTTCCTTTTCTTCTTATACTGCCTCGATTTCTTTGACACTTTACCTATAATAGTTTTACCGCCTCCTCCTCCTCCTCCTCCTCCTCCATCGTCGTCGTACTCGTCGTCATCGGTTTCGTCGTACTCGCCGCTGGAGGAAGCTTTCGGAATCTCAAAATCCACGTGTTGCATGAATCGTTCTTTTTCTTCCTCGGACATGCTCTTGTGATTCTGGTTCCTTCTCTTCGAGGAGGATCCGCCGAACAACTTTAACGCGTCCAAAAAGTTCCCACCTGTTGTTGAATCCAATTCGGTTTTCCCCAAACTGGACGAGCCATCAAAGGTCAACAATATCGCGAAGAAACCGAGACACAGGGCGACTAAAACAGAAGCCATTCGTTTGGAGTTGGATTCCATTTTAGAAGACGCGACCGGTCCAGGATCGGTCATTTCGACGCGCGTCAATAAATAAGAGTTGTAAGCAAGGAGTGCTTTTTTGTGAAGATGAGGAGGTACATACAATGGAAAATTTTACGCGGTTGAATACACTTTGCGTCCGCCAACCCAGGTTTCATAAACGATGGAGCGATCGTCGATGATCTCCTCCTCCCCTCGTTCTTCTTCTTTTGATTCTTCTTTTTCTTTACTATTGCTAGTTGCGCTACTCTTCTTCTTCAATACGACAAAATCCATCAGGGCGCCGTTGAAGAAACCACCGAAAGCGTCTTCGTTGAACGACGCTCGCGCGCCACCAATCGTTTGCGCTTCTAACGCCATCTCTACACTCATAGACTGACCTTCTTTGTTCAACGTTCGTTTTGTGGAGGCTTGTAAGATGGCTTCGAGTGGATTCGCAGGCGCGATGGGAACGTCCGAGCCGAACGCGATGGTGGTTAATTCGCTCAACGATTTATACATGTGAGTTCGTTCCATTCTCGAGCGTCCAAGTTTCTCCACGAGTGCTCTTTCCGAGTCTAATGCTAAATGCAATGGCTGCACCGAGGCGATCGGTTTTAATCGCTTAATGCGCGCCTCGACGGTTTCTGTTTTCAAGTTTAAATTTTCGATGCTTCCGTCGCCGCTCAAGTGTTGAATATGTTCGATTCGAAACCGTCGATCCCTTTTTCCGTTCGTTTTCTCAATCGTTTCGAGCATATCTAAAGCCGCGTCCACGGCGGCGTCGCCAATGGCATGCACAGCAATTTGCAATTCCGCTTTATCCGCTAGGATCGCTATTTGTTTCGCGTGTTGGACGTCTCGGACAAACATTCCCGTCGCCGTGTGACTGGTTTTCGTGAAACCACTGTTATACGGCTCGTGAAATTTTGCCGTATTTGCGCCGAGACTTCCGTCTAGAAATAACTTCACGCCGGCGATGCGCACGTTTGACCGTATCGTCTGATCCAAGTTCAATTCTTTTTGCCGCAATTCGTTCCCTTTGTATCCGGTGTAATGAAAAAACGCTCCGTTCCCTCTTTCTTGCTCCAACGCGGCAAACTGCCAGTCGTCAAACGGCAAGTAACAATTCACTCTCAAAGGAAGACCGTGAGGCCGCATTTCGTTATCTAACTCCCTCAAAATCATATAGTCGCTTCTGGAAAGTTCAAAATCATACGCCTGTAACGCATCGATGGCGCCAAAATCGCTCACTCTCGTTATCCCTAACTTTGAAAGCGGCGCGAGCGCTCGTTTCAAAGCGTTCTTCCGTTCTTTCTTCGTTCTTTTCGGTAGGACTTTTTGAAACAACTGCATGGCGTCATCTTTGACTTCACCCGTATCGAAATCGATGTAATCGCGAAACCGCCTGTAATACTCGTGGGTCGTGTTTTTCTTCACGTCCGCCCATCGCACGTTAGCTTTTCGAAACCCGGCTTGATTGACAATCGCCGTGTGCATATCCGCGCGAAACGCGATTACGGGATTGGAGATGTCGTCGATCCACCCTTTATACGGTAAATCCAGCCTTCCGTCCTCTCTGAGTATCTTACCATCGTCGTAGCCACTGGCAACAATCCACTCTTCGCTGAACTGTGGAAAAGGCGCCCAACTCCTTTCCTTCATTTTCAACCTCGTCACGAACTCTTTCTTCGTTTCGACGTCGGACAAATCCACCTCGAACTCTCTCTTCAAAGCCAACGATAAAACGTGTGTGTGCGAATCGTGAAATCCAGGCACAATCAACTTACTCTCGTCTCCATTCTCCGTCACTACGACTTCAGTTACTGTCACTCCTACGCTCCTAAAGGTTTCAATCATCTTCTTTGCTTTCTCCTCCGTGCTCGCGACGCTCATGATTCGTTTCGTTCGGTTATTCATCGCGACCGCTTTCGCGTACGAATTCGAAGTCCCTCCGAGCGGAAAGAACCTATCCGCGATGCGTTCTCCCACGTCTTTCTTTTTTTTCTCCTTTTTGCTCTTTTCCTTTTCGAGCATCTCGTTCGCTTTCCTCTCCTCTCGGTCCCACGGGAGCTCGTTCTCGTCCTCGACCAGTTGTGTCGATTGCGTCTTTTTTTGCTCCAGTTTGCCTTTCACGTAAAAATGCCCTCTGTAAACTATTATGTCGTCGAATTTTGCAATCTCGTTTTTCTTCAACATCGGAGGACCAACCTCGAGGTTGTTTACGCCTTCGACGTCGTAAGACACCAGCTTTGGATGCCAGGAAGGTAAATCAGACTCTAAGTTCACATTTGATCTCGATTGGAAGCCAAATGGACACTTTTTTTCCTTCTCATCAAAGCGCTCTTTTAAGGTCGTTAAAGGGAAAACGACCACCGCGAGGAGGACGAGAAAAAAGGCACACTTATACTCTCGCGGCAACGCGGCAAAACGATCGAAAATCTTATTCGCGAAAGTTCTTTTCGTCTCCTTCTCCTTCTTCTTCTTCGCTGTCTTGACCTTTTTCTTCGCGTCGTCGTCGTCGGACATGATGGTGTTGTTTCGCAAAGAGAGAGAAAGGAAGACAAAAAGTAAGGAAAGCGCAGACATTTTTTCTCTTTTGTGTGTACGCGTGCGGCAAGAAAGTTGGTGTTCTGATGTACAACAGTAGTGTTTGTTAATGTCCAATCTAAAGGAGGAGGAGGTATCCGATGACTTTATCATCTGGAGCTCCACTCGTCGGACGCTTCCGATTTTGCCGCGTTTTCGTTCATCATCCTCAAAGCGGCGACTTGCGACGCGTCGAAGACTTGTTGCTCTTCGCGTTCGTTCCATTTCAAACATCTTCGTAAACTGGAGATGAAATCACCGGTTTGGTTTTCAAAGTTAATCGTAGGGACTGGGTATTCGCTCATTTTGACAAAGACGGAGTCGCCTCGGCAGAGTTCGCACCGTTCGCGACCGTCGAAGGAGACCCAGGCGCTGTTGCGAGCGTTTTCCGAGACGCGAAGTTCGACTTCGACCGAGTCGGGGAAGATGACGGGGCGGAAGGAGAGGGTGTGTGGGCAAATTGGAGTCATCAAAATAGCCTGAACGTTCGGGTGAACCATGGAACCACCGGCGGAGACGGAGTAGGCGGTGGATCCAGTGGCCGTGGCGAGCATGACGCCGTCGGCTTGGATGGAGGTGATGAGTTGCCCGCGATCGTACGCTTCGATTTTGGAGAGAAACGGGGAAGGGCCTCGGTCCACGAGGACTTCGTTGAGGATAGTATACGTGAAAGACGGTTCGCCGTTGCCACCGTTTTCAACTTTGTCCGCGAATTTAAACACTTCGCAAAGTAAACGCATGCGCAGAGTGATCGGGACGCCGCCAGAGATGTTCGCGATTGGCGGCCCGCGACCGAGCGCCATGAGTAAACTCGGCGCCATATCGTTTCCTGGATGGTTCGTGAGGAAACCCAAGGAACCTAAATGGAATCCTAAAACCGGCGGCGTCGGACCTTGGAACATTTTACTCGCGTGTAAAATAACCCCGTCGCCGCCTAAACAGACGCACACGTCAATCGTGCCCCAATCTTCTTTCGGGATTTTTCCTTTCGAATCTTTTTCCACCCACAAAGCTTTCGTTCGCACTTCCGTTCGGTTTTGTTCGTCCACGGTTTCCAATTTGATCGTTTCATCTTCCAATTCTCTCTTCACGTCGGTATCTAAAATGACATGCATTCCCATCGTCATCAACGCGTGCGCGACTTCGACCAACTGAGGTAAAAGCGCGTTGCCAATTTTTTTCAACAAGAAGATTGTTTTCGGCGGTTCTCTCCAAACCAAAATCATTTGCTGCGTAGACGGGTGCGAAATCTTCAACTCTCTGTTTTCCACGAGTTCTCTCGTGCACGAAAACCCATCGGTTCGGATTAAATACATGTCCGGCGCTTGGTCCAAACTGGAAAATTCACCCGACGCGGAAACGTTGCCCATCATGTTTGATCCCATGGCAGAGACATCCGTGACGTCTCCCATGCTCCCGTACTCGTTGACGGGATCGTACGACGTTCGATACTTCGCATCGGTTTCAAATTTCGATTTTTCCACGGCTTGCTCAAACTTCTTCACTTCCGTTTCGTGTTTCAAATCTGCGGCGTAATCTCTCACGAATTGTTCTTGCGCGATGCATCCGAAATCGCACACCAAACCAGCCTCCATCGCCAACGCCTCTTCCACGTCCACGCCTCTCGAAATTCTCCAGCACGCGACTAAACACCCGGTTCGTCCAATTCCGGCTTTACAGTGCAACAACATCTTCTCCTTCGACTCTCCAGCTTTCTTCGTCTTGTTCTTCTCCAACACGTCGTTCGCGATGTCGATAAACTCCTCGACTTGTTCTTTCGTAGGAACGCCCATATCTGTTATAGGAATATTCGTCGTGTCGAATTTCTTGTTCTGGTTAAACGTGCCTTGCCCGTCGCCTCCACCAAACGGTTTCACCCACTGATTGTCGCGATCTTCGCCTCGTAAATCAACCACTCGAGTAAACCCGTTTTTGGAGAGCCACGACCGGCCTTCCACCGAAGGTTGTCCGCCTCTGTAAAACGCAATCTCTCTTTGAGAGATCTTATTGTCCACGTCTTCCTCGCCGCCGCTGCTACTCGCCGCGGTACCCATGACTTCCTCGAATGACTTCACTCTCGGTTCCATGACCGCCTGTAAATTCGGAATCGCGGTCGCCTCGGGCCCTTTTTTCAAACGCTTCGACGCCGGTAACACTTCCATCGCCGCCGAACGCAACGTCTCGAATCGATGTCTCACGTTCAGCGAACACCCGCCTTTCGTCGCGCAATACGACTCCAACAACACGCGTAAATTCCACAAAGACCCTCTCAACCTGGAAAGCTCTTTATTCCGTAAATTCGAGCTGTACTTGCTCGCCATATCCGCGCTGTTGCACAAAACCACCACTTCGGCTAATTGTTCGGTGACTTTATTCGTGCACTCTTCGAAGACTTCTTGGTCGTACTCCACCGAACACGTAGCGTCTTCGTTGGCTAACTCGTCCGCCAAGTCTCGCACGACCGCGCGTTCCAGTAACGTCGCCAACGCCGCCAGTTTCGACGACGAATTGTTGTTGGTTTGTAACGTCAGCGTTTCTTCCTTCTTCTTTCCTCTTCTCTCGCGCTGCTCGTTGTCTTCTCCGCTCTCTGTCAACCGGTCCGCTATCGCTTCATTCCTCGTCAATAAGAATCTTCCCCGTCGTCCTCCTCTGCTCAAAACCAACAACGATTCCGACGCGTTCTTCTTCTTCTTCAGAGAAGCTCTTCGCTCGTCGCGGCATCCTCGCGGGGGCAAAGTCTTCGTTTTTGCAACTGCTGCTGTTGTTGTTGTTTTCCCCACCGAAGAAGAAGAACACGCTTTGGTGGCGGATGAGAGAAACATACTCTTTGAAAGCTTCTTTTCGAGGTTGTGTTCTCGTTAACTCGTTGTTGTTTGTAAGGAAAAACGCTCGCGTTAGTATGAAGTCAAATGTCTCTCATATCCTCATCCTCGAGAGAGCGTTCCTCGTCAAACCACCAGAGAGCTCTCAAAGGATGAAAAAACGAAAAAAGAACAACACCAACAGTTGGTTGTTCATTCTCTCTCGTCTTTTTCGTGCGCTTTTCTTTCTCTCTTTTTTTCGTGACGTGTCAACTCTAACGTTCCTTCACTTTTTCAACCGCAACGAAGAAGAGTTTTCGTCAGTCTCTTTCCCTCGATACACTGATGCAATCCATCCAATCCACCGTCGTCGTCGAGGTGCGCTTTAAATTCTCTCTCTCTTTTAAACTCTCTTTTTTTACCTCTTTCGTCGCGCAAATTTTGTTTCGTCTCTAAAGCTCCCTTCTTCCCTCTCCAAAGCTTCCTTCTTCCTTTGGAAAGTCGCGCTCCGTGATGATGATTACATTTTTGGATATCTTTTTGGATCGATTACCCGGGAAACGTTTTGTGGTGTTGTTCACTTTAATCTCTCTTTTCTCTCTCTCTTACAACACGCGCATTCCTGCGTCAAACGCGTGCGAATGAATGTAAACAAACAGCGATTTTCGTTCAAGCGCTCGTGCGCGGGGTCTTC
>Ga0181553_10004577_pt1 | contig 11716 bp, 29 predicted proteins | sample 011ome_17_FD_133753 | JGI IMG/M metagenome (GOLD analysis project Ga0181553, IMG submission 133753) | Coastal salt marsh microbial communities from the Groves Creek Marsh, Skidaway Island, Georgia - 011502XT metaG (megahit assembly) | ecosystem: Environmental > Aquatic > Marine > Intertidal...
CCTTGCTTCTCAGCTGCAGCTTTGGTCTTGTAGACCTTACCCGTCTTACCCCAACGGTATCCACCTGGAACCTTCTGAACTGGCATTAGTCGTCGTCCTCATCGACCATATCCATGTGGCTAGGACAATCCCAACCCTGACATGCAGCTTCCTGAGAACACATAAACTTGAACTTCATACAGGCACCCATACCAGGTTCTGCATTCAAAGCTTTAAGTGTACGAGCCTTGTTGTTGAAGTACTCACAGTTAGCACAAGTCTTAAGCTTGGCTACATCTGCTTCCTTACCCCAAGCTTTACCTAGCTCTTCTGCAGTGGCACCGTACATCCAGTACTCTTCTGCTCTCTTCTTATTTTCTTCTGAGACCTCTGGGACTTCCCCACCGATCATCAAACCTACTTCCATCATTATACATTATCTCCTAGTTTGAAACACGCAGGTCTCGCATAGATGTTTTGTTCAATTAGTAGCCTAGCAAAACCACGGGCATCCTCTAAGCATTGTTCCTCAGTACTGTGTAGTACGTTAGTGTTACCTGATAGAATACAGGAATTTGCATCCGTTGGGATCATGCAATAGAAGACGACAGCAAACCACATAGTATTACTTGGCCTTCTTACTTTTAGAAACTGATCCACCCTTGCTTAACAAAACTCTACTTGGTTTAGCCTTTTTATTCCGTGGGGCTGGACCTTCAGGTTTTTTCCTACTAGGGGGTGCTCCGTGTAAGTCACGAATGATTTTATCAAAGTAGACAGGGTTATCTTTTCGGATCTGACGAAGACGAGCCTTTTCAGCACCAGTCAACCGAGCAGAGGTGTCTTTTGTTAGGTCTTTTTGAGTTGCTTTAGGTCTCGACATTTATATCACCACTTCGCCTTGTTAGCCCAGTAAGCTGCAGACATCTTACCTTTTTTAATATTTTTCTGATGTCTGGCCTTAAAGCTAGCACGTTTCTTCTTCATTTGTTCGGATTCACCAGCTTTAGGCTTTCCAGCAGTGCTAGCACCTTGCTCCCCAAAACGTATAAGCTTGTACTTACCGTCTTCGGAGGCCATGACAACATGAGACTTGCTAGGATGTTTGGGGGTTTTCTTGGGTTTGTTGACACCTGAAAGTCCCTCCTTTTCCATTATTGTTTTAACTCTTGCTGGGATAGCCATCACTGTTTCCTTTTGAACGGTGCACTTACCGCATCTAGTACTGCTCGACCTATCTGACTTGGTGTCGGAAGTAACCATCCAAGGAGACCTATCAAAACGAGCCATATAATGAGGGTACGGTCTATGTCGGTGGTCTGGGTCACATTTTGGTTTATGGTGTCTACAGGAGCCTCTATGTTGTTCTCAGGACGTAGTGTAGGCTGTGTTGTAGTCTTAATGTTTATTCCTTGGTTATTCTCTCGGCCCACTTGGGTGTTGGCTGCTACGTTCGGACCGCCCCCTGTCAGAAGACTTAGTGGCCCCAGACTGCTGCAACTTACTGTACTGGTCAAAACCAAAAGCAGCAGCAGCAAACGAGAAGATGGGCCAGACAAGAACTTCAACAAGGGATGTATCCTTAACTTCTACCAAGTAGACTAACCACAAGAGTAGAGCCATAGCTACCTCTCGTTTGTAAGTCTTATTCATTTGTGCTTCTTCCACAACAGAGTTAGCAAAGCAAAGACAAGAGTGTTAAAGACAAACCAGATGTAATTGCTTAGGTCACGACCCCAAACATCACCCAAAAAGAACGCTGTAGTCCAGCCACTCTGTGCAATCAGGTAAGTAGCCGTAAGAGCTAGCCCAAGAAGTGTTAGTACGTTTGGCTTCTTAACAACCCAGTTGGAGTACAAAACAAGTACTACTACGGCCCAGATAAAAGTTAACGTGTCAATATACACGGACATTTAGATTCCTCCAAGTCAGCAGTGTTGAACTCGTAGTAAACATTTACAGCTACAGCAAACAGTACTGCACCAGCGATAAGAAAACCAAAGTTACTTTTGATTCTCTTTAGGCTCATTGCCCTAGACCTCCTCGGAAGATCCAAGCCATGACTGCAGAGATAAAACCACCTATGATAAACAATAGGCTACGATCTAGTAGTTGTTGTCTCTTCTCTTCATTCTTAGACATAACTTCTACAGTCTGATTCAACAGAGCTATAGTAGTGTTAAGCTTATCTATGCTGCTATCTAAGTGATCGTAGGAATCTTCTAACTTAGAGACTCTACGTTCCAAATCCTCTGTGCTCATTTAGGGTAGCTTCCCCAAGCCAGCTGGAAGTGTGGTCCATCAGGGAAATTCTTCCAGTCACCACCCCAGTCTAAGTCTACGTTTAACTCTTCAGCTGCTTGCTTCATAGCATCAGCAATCGGATAGAAGTATTCCCAGTCCCAACTTACAGGATAAGGAAACAGATCAACAGCATGACCAGTGAGGTGTCTTGAGTTCATAGTCGTACTCTTACCAGTCTCAACTAACTCACGTTGACGTTCAATGCTACGTAAGCCTTCCCCAACAGAGAAGTCCTGAGAGGTAAGCTCAATAGCTCTCTCAACTACAGCAACCATATCAGGGTGAACACCCTCTAGTTTACTGCGAGATTTAGCACTTAGCTTATACACTGTTGGTTCCTTCGGTTAACTGTTAGGGTTACTGAGGGCAGTTCTCACACCACTAACTTTCTTCATTTGCAGATGAGTAGATCTGAAATCATTTCTACTGCCAAATCTATTCCCAGTCTCGTACCCTATCTGGGTCTAAGACATCGTAAGCTGAGAGCATTCCTTCTAGGTACATAGCTCTCTCCATTCTGTCTAAGTCAATCCAATCACCTGAGTGATGATAGTAAGCTTCTCTAGCATAGAAGACAGAACTGTGAGGGATATGCACCCTGTGTAGTCTTCTTGAATCACCAGAAGCTATTGCTGAGTAGAACTCCTCAAGGACTTTCTCCGAGGAATAGTACTTCTGCTTCTTATTCTTTTGTTGTTTTATTTCGTAAGTCATTAGAGTACCCGTAGTTGTACTGAGAGAAAGCTTCCTGTCAAGGAAGAACTACAAAAAAGACTACAAAAAACTATACACTAGTTTTGTTGTTTCTCTTTGTTGTCTTATTTAAGGGAATGAGGGTACTAATAGTATAAACTACTAGTAAGTACTAATAGTATTATAACTAAACATAAGAAAAAGAATCTTAGTATATTCTTCTAGTATGTCTTTTAGAGTATCTTCTAGTATATCTCTAAGTCATTTCTTTAAGTAATACTATTAGTAATATGTTATAGTAAATTCCCCCCGCCTGTCAAGGGGTAAATTAAGTATAGGAACATCTTTTTTAGTAAGACTGTGACATAAATACATCAGTCCAGTCTAAAGGAATACACCTCAAACTGGTCATACCCCCTGTAAACCACTATTTTTACAATGTGGTTAACACTCCCAGAATACCCCCCGCTGTCATTGTGCATATATAGTAGACGTACACCCCCCCACTGGCCCCTGCCCGCCCCCCGTCAATACCAGATGTTTATTCCTTTAACATCAATGGTTTAATATTAAACTAGTTTTAGTTCAAGGTTAAATCAATTTAGTTTAACGTTAAACTATTCCTAGATGAATATAGTTCAGTATTAAACTATCTGATAAAGCTGTCTGTGTTTAGACTGGTATTTTCGGGATAGGGGAAAGAATAAACTTAGACATCTATAACCTACCCTATACTACCCTATACTATACCAGTCTTTTACTGTCTCTAATCTAGCTATTCTATCTGCAATCTATCCCGGTTCTATCCCCCATTCTTTGTCCCGGTTTTAATCCCGGTTAAAACTAGATGAAATTAATTTGCTTAGTTTACGTAACGTCAAGCTGTTTGGTGGGTTTACTTATTCGATTTAATTGATAACTGTTAGGGCAGACGAACAACAAAACACACACACCTTAAGAAAAGGAAATACCAAAATGAACATGATCGAGAACATCCTGACAGTTTATAACCAAGCTAATCAAAACGAAATTGATCACGGGTTGAACTGGTACGCAATCGCAAATAACCAAGCTTTGGATATTGCAGATGAAACGGGATTGCCATTGCACATTGTGGTTGGCGTTATTGCAGCACTGTCCCCAACAAACGAGTGGGAACAAAACTTAAAAGATGCACGTCTGTTTTGTGAAACGTTTGTGAATGGTGGTTATTACGAGGATGTAAAAGCAAGCACTTATAAAAAGATGTGGGAAAAAGCTTGGACAATCTTAGAAAGTGTCGGGGATTATAACCAAGTATTGGCAATCTTAAACGGTCCAAAGATATCAGATTTTTATCGGTGCATCTTAGGCGAAAATGTTTGTGTGATTGATGGTCATGCTTGGTGTATTGCAAACAGTGAACGCCGAGTATTACAAGAGGTTCCCAATATCGGAAAGAAAGCACGAATTGCATTGCAAGAGGCTTACAAAGCTGCGGCAACAAAAGAGGGTATAACAGCCTATCAGATGCAAGCAATAACTTGGGTAACATGGAAACGTATCTATAACGTATAATAGGTTGCTTTATCGGGTTGCCCTATCTTTGGGCAATCTAAATAAAACAATCTAATCAAACAAAGAAAAGGAAAGTAAAATGACATATACTCTTAATTTTGCTGGCGAAAATACCATAGCAACAACACAAAGCTTGCATGATGCTAGAACCGTGGCAATGGCTCTAGTCATGGCGCAAGGGTTCAAAGATGAGGATATACAAATCGATCCTATTGGTGACGTAGGTTTTTCAATTCATGGCTGGAAAGAAAAGGGACAGGTTGGATCAATGGTCATGATATATAACATTGACTAAAACAACAGCAACAACACACACCTTAAGAAAAGGAACCAACACAATGGGCAAAGTAAAAAACACATTCATCGATTGCGTGAATACAGATCCAGATGCACAAGAACCAGATACAACACAAACAGAATGGGTTGGCTGGTGGGTTCAATCTGGAACCAATTACAGAATGTCAGCAGTAGCAAACACCTATGAGGAACTGCGACTAGAAATATATGGGGCATCGTATCCACCGCATGTTGCTACCATTCAGATCATGGAAAGACCAAAGGGGAACTAAAACATGTGGATTTATATTTACACACAGCACGGCAGACAACGTCACAATGAGGCTTATTTTGGGATCGATGCCGATTGGCAATCACACATCGCAAACCTTGTGCTAGATGGTTTTGTTGTTCACGTCGAACAGATCGACACAATGTAAGTGACGTAACGTCATTAGTGACACCGCAGAAATTAGCCTGTAGTGTCACACCATACACACACCGAAAGAGGAATAAGACAATGGCAACATACTATGGACACGCAAGCTGGGATCACTGGAATGTTTCCCTTTTTATCAACAACACCGAAGACCTATATTTTTATGCTTTAGACAAGGTTCGGATGATTGGTGCGACAGAGGCAGCAAAAGAAATGATGCAACAAGAACTAAAAGGAAAGAAAACACCTGACGGTGCAGCCTACACATTCAAGACAGTATACGCAGCAATCAAAGACATCGAGGACGTAGAACAATGCTAAAAGATATTAACGTGAGATTCTTTGTTGATGCTTTGGATGACCTAGACGTGAACGAGGTGACACACCAAGAGTTTGTTGACAGGTACGCAGAAACACCACATGGACGTGTGGATGTAGAGTTGCACAGTGTATACGCCAATGGTGTACGTCAACTGTGCATAACACTGAACGAGGACTGAGACCATGCAAGCACACGATTTCGAATATCAGTATGGCGGTGATTGGATGGACGGGCAGTGGCACCTACTAGGTTCAAGCCTATACATCCAAGACACCTTGAAATACTTGGGCTATTACTCTGTGTATCGTGATGACACAGAAACAGATGAAACAATAACGGTACTAGCTGAGACATACACACTAGGCGAAGCAATGCAGATCGCAAGAAAGGAAGCACAACAATGACACACTACGACAACCCAGACCTGATGGACATCATGTACGAATTGAAAGCTTTGATGGCTAACATACAGACAGCCAAAGAGGATACAGAACGTGGCATAAACACATCGTATTGGTTCGATGATAACGACAGCTACAAGAAACGTTTTGAACATGCACTGAACTATCTGATGGATGCAGCACAAGACCTTGACCACATCCGAGACTTTACACGCCAGATAGTAGACATGGCTGACGGTATAGCAGAGGGTCAGACCTATGCAGACATAGCCAAGCAAGCAACACGGGCAAGAGGATAAGACAATGACGATGAACACAATGTTAGCAATAGAGATCGTCGAAGGTGTGGTACCAGCAGACTACGACGAAGAAGTAGAAGCATGGCAGTACCTTATTGATACAGCCCTAGTGTGGAGTTTACAAGGGTGGTACGGGAGAACAGCAACACGCCTAGTAGAGGAAGGCATATGTAATGCACCTGAGTGGGCTAACAAGGAGGAGTTAGTATGACATATACAGTTTATGTAACTATCCATAACTCATATGAGGTTGAAGCTGATAGCAGGTATGAGGCTGAAACAAAAGTGAGAGAGATGGACGCAGAGCAAATACTAAATGACAGTGACTTTAACGTAACGGAGATAGAACTGGAAAGAGTGGAACAATGAAGAAGGAGACAACACAATGACTAAAGGTATCGTACTATCCCTGTATGATTACACAGGTGAAGCACTAAAGCCGTGGGCAGAGGCAGGTTATACCTGCTACGCCTTTGACATCCAACACTCAAAAGACAACTTAAACACAGACACATTTGAAGGTAGTGAAGGTTCTATCCGATATGCACACGCAGACTTACACAACAAAGATGTGTTGGCTTCAATCTACGGCACCTTTGCAGGACGTAACGTAGTATTTGGTATGGCATTCCCAGTGTGTACAGACATGGCTGTATCAGGTGCTGCACACTTCAAGAAGAAAGCAGAACGTGACCCAGAGTTTCAGATCAAGGCAAGTAACTATGCCAAGTGGTGTGCTGAACTGTTCGACAACCTCGGTGTGCCATACTTTGTGGAGAACCCAGTGTCTGTGTTGTCTACTCTGTGGCGCAAGCCTGACCACAGTTTCCATCCATTCGAGTATGGTGGTTACATCCCAGAGGATGATGCAGAACATCCGAAGTGGCCTGAGTATATACCACCGAGGGATGCCTACAAGAAAAAGACATGCCTCTGGACAGGTGGTGACTTCAAGATGCCACAACAAAATTCAGTTGATTGCTCTGAATATTATGGCAATGGGTACAGCAAACCAATGATGAAGCTTGGCGGTAAGTCTATGCGTACCAAGAACATCAGATCAGCAACGCCAAGAGGATTTGCGAAGGCAGTCTTTGAAGCAAACAAACTAACCTAACATACACAGAGAGATGCAGAGATGACCCTTAGAGAACTAGAACCACAAGATATGCACCTGACCTACGGCAATCCTGTTTCGTGGCTGGAGACCATCTGGCTAGCTCTGGATGAACACAGAGAAATGCACAACGATGATGAACGGTGGGATGACATATGTTCAGCCATGACTTGGATAGCTGAGTCAATGGGAATAGAGTACGACGAATACGGTGACCTAGTGAAAACACGGGAAGCTGTAGACCAAGACACCTAATTGGTGTATACTTGAACCCTAAACTAAAAGCCTAGATGGAAAGGAAAACACATGGCCTTACAAGTAGTATCAAACGAGTACCAACCAACAGCAATGCCACTGACACAGCAGTTGCCCTGTCTTGTACGCAACCGATTGACAGGTGACATTCTGTTAGCACGAAAGTCTTATGCTGTAGCTGGCGTACAAGAACGTAACATCTCTCTGGTTGTACTGCAACCATCTGGTAACTCTGACCTAGACATAGGACAACAGGTATCCCAGAAGGAATCAGACTTTGAGAACAGTTACTTGCTGCACGAAGCTGATGTAACTTTACGCAACGAAACAGTCTGATAGTACAACTATAGATGGACTGGTTGTTTGTGATAGCAGTGGGTGTGAACGTACTATACTATGTGATATTATTGTCACACTCTAAATAAAAAAGAAATAGAAGGGTCTTGAAAGGTAAACTACAAAAGCCATCTAATAGTAATACTACTAGTAAGTTCTATTAGAAATAACTTATGTTTCTTTATCTATTATAAAGATAATATAATATAAGTATATACTATTAGTATTACCTTAAGACCCTTCTTGTAGTTCAAACTAAAGGTATGGATAAGATGACCAAAGAAGATAAGGAACCAAAAGAATATGACTCCATTGGTCATTTCTTACAGGAAAACAACAACCCAGAAAGTATGTCGTACATCATTGAGATGTTGTTAGAACGTGTCGTTGATATGCAGGAGTTCATGCTTGAGAATGGATTATCAGAGGAAGATTACTTTGAATGGAAAGAGAAGAACGACAACCTAAACCAATTCAAGAACTACTTGATGTAGTTTATGAACACGACGATGTCACACACTGGATAGGAAAGTTAGACCATGCAGACAGCAGCAAAGAAAGTAGAAAGCCTACACACTCTGATCGTTCAGACAACAAAGAAGATTGATGACTTGGAGTGGGACGGTAAGCTACAGCAAGCAGACAAACTGCGGGTACACCTTGACGAATACCTAGACTTGTTCGATAAAGGTGAGGTATACTACCCACTGTTCTAACTAAGATAAGAAAGGAACACACACGATGTATTTGGATATGGTTAATGTAGCTCTGCTTGGATTTGGTGGTCTGACAGCATACCTTTTGTACCTCAACTACAGCTACGACAAAGAGCTTGAGAGAGTAGACGACAACATGCAACGCATTGCTGATGCCCTCAATGATCTTATCAATAAGCACAACGCCGCATCATCTCGTATGGAATCTATGCTTGAGGTGATGATGGAGGAACTGGACAGATTAGAAGAGGAAGAACCCCAGGATGGAAAAGATAAGTAAGTACATCAACAGAGTTCTGACAGCACTGTCTGTACTGCTCAACGTCCTGTTAGGTGGAGACAACAACCAAACCTTTAGTGCTAGGAATTGGCACTGGAAAAAGAATAACAAACCCCACATCGTCTGGCTAATAGACTGGATCTTAAGTGACGATCACTGTATGGAGTGCTGGGTGTACTGGAAAGTAAGGAAGAAATGGAAATGATTGAAGCAACATACATTGACCACATGGGATCTGACCTGTCAGTGGTAAACGCAGCACGGGTGTCTTTTGGTAAGAAGAGCACCTTTGAGGGTAGAGTAGGCGGTCCTAACGTCTTAGCTGATCGGGATGCCAAGCTGATTAAGTACCTAGCCAAGCACAAGCACACCAGCCCATTCGGTCATGCCTTTGCATCTTTCCACGTCAAAGCACCAATCTTTATAGCACGGCAGTTGGTCAAGCATAAGTTCCTGCGTTGGAACGAGATCAGTCGTCGTTACGTTGATGATGAACCTGAGTTCTATGTGCCTGACCAGTGGCGTGGGCGCAGTGCTGACAAGAAGCAGGGGAGTTATGGTGTAGTTGAGTTAGAAGAGTTCACACTAAAGTCAGGATACTATCCATACGACACACCCGAAGAATTAGGACTAGAGGTGTACAAGAAACTGCTTGAGCAAGGTGTAGCCCCAGAGCAAGCACGGATGGTACTACCACAATCAACCATGACTGAGTGGTACTGGTCTGGATCACTAGATGCCTTTGCTGCTATGTGCCAGCTACGGTGCAAGCCTGACACGCAGCTAGAGACACGACTGGTGGCTGAACAGATTGATGATAAGATGATTGAGTTATTCCCTGTATCGTGGGAAGCACTGAGATCATACGAGGAATAAAAGAAATGAAATACGCAGTTATGTTTGAGATAGAGCATGGACAATGGGAGTACATGCGAGAGAACACAGCAGTTTTTGACAACAACACACCAGTGAAAGTGTTTGACCTGTTAGCCGCAGCACAGGCAGCAGCAGACACATGGAACACAGGCCGAGTAGTGGAGTGGCACGATGGCAAAGAAGGAACCTAAAGAGTGGCACGTAGATCGTGCTAAACATATCCGTGAGATGACTAAAGAAGAACGTCAACGTGCTAAGGAACGTGAGAAAGCAAATCAGGATGACTGGGATGATTGGCACGAGGGAGACATAGACTGATGTTTACTGTAGAGTTTGAGAGTGACGCAACTGTTGTCACTACCCTAGATGAAAGTGATAAGTTCGAAGACGTTGAGGTTATCATGGGTGACGACATGTCAGTCTACATGCGTCAGTACGAGGAAGCACTAGGGGAGTACCAGATGATATACATGTCCTACCAACAGTTCCTTGACATCGTATCATCTCTTGAGGTATCGTCTGGATTGTTCAAGATAGAGATACAGAACAACCCTTAACACACAAGGAGATAAGCACATGAGTGCAGCACACGCAGTAGAAGATACACACGAAGTAACACACCAGCCTTGTCCATACGAATCATGCGGAAGCAGTGATGCCTTTGCTTGGAATCCTGGGAAGAGCACAGGTTATTGCTTTGGCTGTAGTTCATCGTACCCACGTCCAAACTTTCGGACACAGATCTTTGATTGGGCAGAGGAAACATACCCTGTCCAAGCTATAGAGCAACCCAAAGATCAGAACCGTCCCATCAAGTCAGCTACCTTCAAAGGTATTCGTGGACTAGACGAGGACGTAGCACGTCTATACAAGATCCAGCTTCAGCTTGACGAAGATGGTGTGCCTGTTCGGTATGCCTTCAAGTACCCTAACAACACAAAGTACCGTGGCTATGACGAGAAGAAGTTCTGGACTGAGCAGAGAGGATCACCTAAGGATCTATTCGGCCCTGACTTCAATGCTGGTTCAAGCAAACGTTTATACATAACAGAGGGTGAGTTCGATGCGGCATCTCTGTACCAAGCCTTAGGTAAAAGCTATCCAGTCAAGTCATTGCCCAGCGCATCTATCTCAGAGAAGTTCATCAAGAATGTCTTTGAGTATCTCAACTCATTCAGTGAGATCGTGTATGCTGGTGAGCAAGACGAAGCAGGAAAGGCAGCAGCCAACAGACTGTATGGTCTGTTCCCAGAGAAGTTCTACTATGTACCTTTGACTAAGCACAAGGATGCTAATGACTTCATCACGTCAGGTGATGTCGATGACTTGAAGTGGGCAGCATTGAAGCCCCAACGTTTCAGCCCAGACAACTTCTTTGTTGGTGACATCGAAGTAGAGAAAGCTATCACAACAGAGAACCCATACGAGTATGTTCCAACAGGACACACAGGTTTGGATGATAAGATCCGAGGCTTAGTTAAAGGTGGTCTGACATTCATCAAGGCATTGCGTGGACAAGGTAAGACAGAACTTATTCGTTACTTTGAAGTTGGCCTACTGAAGTCTGAGACACGTATTGCTTTGCTTCACATGGAAGAGATGAAGTCCACAACCTATCGTGCCATGGCAACCTATGAGCTAGGTGCCAATGTTCGTACCAAAGAAGATGCCCAAGAGAATGGTATCTCTGAGGATCAGGTAATTGAAGCAGCCAAGAAAGCAGCACAAGACGAGAAGACAATTATCTTTGAGATGCAAGCACACGATGACCCAATGGCTCTGCTTGAGTATGTACGTCTAGCAGCTACAGTCTACGGCGCACAGTTCATCTTCATTGACCACGTCCAACGACTAGCCTACCTATCC
>Ga0181553_10004578_pt1 | contig 11715 bp, 10 predicted proteins | sample 011ome_17_FD_133753 | JGI IMG/M metagenome (GOLD analysis project Ga0181553, IMG submission 133753) | Coastal salt marsh microbial communities from the Groves Creek Marsh, Skidaway Island, Georgia - 011502XT metaG (megahit assembly) | ecosystem: Environmental > Aquatic > Marine > Intertidal...
TACCGGTCATGGTCTCGAGCGGGGTCTGGATTTGCACGTCCTGCAAGGTCATGTCTCGGCACACTTCGTAGGCCATCAGGCTGCTTATTTCGTTGAGCAGCTGGCGAAAGCTGTTGGTGCTGGTGTCCCGATCGCGCATCAGGGTCAGCTTGTGCTGCACCAGGGGGTGGTCAATCAGGTGCAGGTTGGCACGCGCGGCGGGGTTCATGGCGATGATCGGAGGCATGGCTTTTCCTTGAATGAAATAAGTTTAGTGCTATTCGAACATCAACCATCAATACTTTTGACGCTTGTGCTTTTTCCGCGAGTTGGAGGTGCCGCAACTGTCAAAAACGAAGTTTTTTTCCGAGCATGAATTTGAATATCGGCTACAGCGTTTAGGCGCGGGCGAAAGCTATCCCCTCCACTTCGACCAAAAACTTTGGATTCGCTAGCGCCGAAACCACCAATAGCGTGGATGTCGGCTTGTGGTCGCCCAGACGCTTCTTCCTGACGGCTGCATAGTCTCCGATATCTTGGCTTCGGGTCAAAAAGGATGTGATCTTCACCAAATGATCAAGGCCCATTCCGCCATCAGCAAGAATTGCCTCAATCTGGTTCCATACCATCTCAGTTTGTTCGCTTATGCCGTCCGGGATACCACCATCGAACGCTAACGGCACTTGGCCCGATATAAATAACCAGCGCCCCGGGGCCTCAAGCAAAAGTCCATGCTGGTAGGGTCCGCCTGGGGCGGCTACGGTTGTCGGATTAATGGGTTTCATAACTGTTCTCTCGGAATCTTATGAGTCGGCACCAACACTAAATCACAAAGTCAAAGCGAAACTCAGGCGCTACATATTTCATTACTAAGCGCTCATCGAACAGGAAATCTGGCCCATTCTTGGGATGGCCTGGAAAGTAGAGCTGCGTGGTGAGCAGCGCTCCACCGCCTCGTCGGACTCGCACGTGGAGGTGAGGTGTGCGGCCAGGATACTCTCCAGGAACCACGGTTTCGAGTGAAAACGCCCCATTTTCGTCAGTGAATTGGTGTCCGCGTAGTTTGTAACCTCGGTTGTCGTAGTTTCCCAATCCATCCGTTTGCCAAAAATCCAGCAAAGCACCAGGAATGGGTTTGCAATCGGTACCGATTACCCGACCAGTTAACGTCATTCGGTCCCCTTTAATACCCTTTTCAACTAGTGAAGTTCGCTCGGGCGATCGAGGGGTGAAGAATGGCCCTGTCATAGCTGGAGGGGTGGGGGCGTCGCAGGCCGGCGTCTCTGATTGTTTAGCGGAGGCTTTCCGGCTGGTAATGATCGACGGCCCAACAGCGCCGAGCAACAGAAATAGACTCGTTCCTTTGTGCAGAAAGGACCGGCGTAGCGGCTCTTTAGATTCGTTACTTTTGTAGTTCATAAACAATCCTATGCGATCACTACAGGGTGTTTTACGTTTACCGCATGTGCCCCCTTTATCTGCCGTGCCATGGATAACAAGGCTCGGACAACTTATGTCTACCAGAGCGTTTGTGATGTCATCTCTATTGATCAACGCATCAGCAGGAAATGTAATTTTGCTTCGATCAGCACGTTCCCATTCAGACCACCAATGCTGAGCAACCGTACTCGCACCGAAAAGCATTTTGGCCACACCGAACCGAACCTCTGCATTCAACGGGGTTGTTTGCGATTGGCTCACCCATTCAGAAAATCCTATCTTCTCCTCATCTGTAAAAACGCCTGATTCGCTGCCAATTTGAACCACTGCCGCCACTCGCTCCGGACTGGCCAAGACGGCACGCATAGCGTGCAGTTTAAAGAGCGCTCTACTCAAAGACTAACGAGGAATTTCCCCAATAGCGGGAGGATGGTCAGAGGCCAAAATAGCGGGCTGAGCTAGACGCAGCTAACCAACATCGCAATTCCACATAAAAGCTTGTGACCGCAGCATACACGCCACGGTCCGCCCCGATCTTGATTTTGATTTTGAACTACCATTTGACGTCGCACTGACGCCCGAGCAACTCTTCGCCGGATGGACCAAGAACGGCTACTAGAAGCATGGCTCGCCACCACATGCGGCTGAAGGAGTACAACATGTTAGATGACTACCAAAAAGCCTTCTACTGGGATAACGGTTATTTGTTGATCGAAAACGTGCTGGGCGCCGCGGAACTGGCGCAACTGCAAGCGATCGCATACGACTTCATAGAGGCCTCCCGCGAGGTCACGGAAAGCAACGATATTTACGATCTGGATTCCGGTCACAGCGCACAAACGCCTCGTCTCAATCGCATCAAATTACCGCACAAGCATCACCCCTATTTCGACCATATCTTAAAAAAATCAGGGGTAACCGAGGTGCTGAAAGACCTATTAGGCCCAAACGCTACCCTGCTCACCTCGAAGCTCAACACAAAGGCTCCTGGTGGTGGTACGGCGGTCGAGTGGCATCAGGATTGGGCGTTTTACCCCCACACCAACGACGACATACTCGCATTTGGTCTCATGCTCGATGACGTAACACCAGAGAATGGCCCTCTCCAAGTGATACCCGGGTCGCACAAGGGCCCCATCTTGAGTCACCACATGGAAGGTGTCTTTTGTGGTGCTGTAGATCCAGATGACCCAATGTTTGAGGCCGATAAGATCGTGACGCTAACCGGACGCGCCGGTTGTATGACAGTGCATCATGCGCGCACACTGCATGGTTCTGCGCCTAACTACAGCGACCGATCACGATTAATTTTGTTCTACGAAATAGCCAAAGCCGATGCTTGGCCGCTGTTAGGCTCGGGGTCCTATTTCCACACGCTGGGTCAACAACGCTTCTGGGAGGACTTGCAGGCGCGCACCATTATTGGGGAACCCTGCTTGACGCCGAGAGTCGAATTGGTTCCAGTCAGAATGCCGCTACCGCCCGCAGCAGACAGCAGCTCTATTTTTCGCACGCAGCGCTCTGGGGGCGCCAAAAGTGCCTTCGCCCCCAAACCAGAAAAGTGAATGAAGCCTAGCATGGCCTATTCGCCTTAATCCCACACCTCAAAACCGGGAGCGATTCACTTGTGCTTTTTCCGAGGTCGGTCTGGCAAGGCTTACTAGATTGTGAACTTGGCTACGAGCCAAGGCGCACGACCTCCTCACTGAGCGTTGCCGACTACCAGTCGGGCTCACTATCAAGCGACAGCGCCCGCTTGATAAAGCGCGTCTATATCAGTAGCGCTGTAACCATAATTTTCAAGGATCTCGCGGGTATGCTGTCCCAGGTCGGGTGCGGCGCGATCGATTTGAGTTGGTGTATCAGAAAAATGAATGGGACACCCCACCGCTTGCATCTGACCCAGCGTCGGATGGTCTACCTCCACAACCATACCGCGTGCTAACGTTTGAGGGTGGCTCAATGCTTGGCCAATGGTATGCACAGGGCCAGCTGGAACCCCCGCATTATCAAACAGTGCCAACCAATGTGCGCTGGTCTGAACGCGCAGCCTGGACTGAATTGCCTCGGTCAGCGCTTCAACGTTGGCCATCCGATCGGTGTTGGTGGCAAAGCGGGTATCGGTCAACCAGTCAGGTTGCTCAAGCACAATGGCGATTCGCTCCCAATTTGATTGATTCGCACCACCAATATTGATCCAACCATCGGCTGTTTCAAAGGCTTGATACGGTGCGCTTAAAAGATGCGCAGAGCCAGTCGGCCCAGGCGATTCCCCGGTCGCGAAGTAGCTCGCCGCTTGCCAATACGTTTGTTGCAAGGCTGCATCCATCAGCGAGGTCTCGACCAACTGGCCAAGCCCTGTCTTTTGCTTGTGCGCATAGGCCGCACAGACGCCGGTCGCGGCCAAGATGCCCGCACAAATATCGGCGACAGAATTTCCTGTCTTGACCGGTGGCCCCCCCGCCTCTCCCGTGATCGACATCAAACCGGCGAAGCCTTGTGCAATCAAATCAAAACCAGCTTTATCACGGTACGGGCCGGTTCTCCCGTACCCCGAAATTGCGGCATAGATGAGTCCCGGATTAATGGCTTTGAGTGCATCGTATCCAAGACCCATTTTTTCAAGGGTATCGTGACGGTAGTTTTCCAGCACAACATCGGCCGTTGCGACCATGTGCCTGAAGACGCCTCTGCCGGCGTCTGACTTCAAATTTAATGCCATTCCCCGCTTGTTACGGTTCATGACCAGGTAAGGCGCAGAGACCCCGCGCAGGCGCGGCTCTCGATAACCACGCGAGTCGTCACCACCCGGTATCTTCTCGATTTTTATGACATCGGCGCCCATGTCGGCAAGCAGCATGCCGCAAGTGGGTCCCGCCATAATCTGTGCCAGTTCTAGAACCCGCATACCAACCAGCGGTCCTGTTTTTGTTTGCGTATCAACTGACAACGATCGCTCCTAGACTCTTGGGGATCAACGCCCGCGCCATACAGGTGTGCGCTTCTCGACAAAGGCATTCACCCCCTCGTGGAAATCCTCGCTGGTGTAGCAAGCAACCACCAGATCATCCCCATTGGGAATTTGATGGTTGACTAACCGTTGCAGGCCGCGCTTCATTGACGTCTGGGTAATCGGAGCCAAGCTAGAAAGGCGCTCGCATAACTCCTCCACTGCTGGATCAAGCGATTCAGCGGGCAAAACAGACTCCAAATAACCACACGCTAAGCCTTCCTCCGCACCGATGAATTCTGCTTTTAAGAGCATGCGCTTCACGCGTTAATGACCGAATGCGCGCTCTAGCCGCGCGAGATTCTCCATCGCGAGACAGTTTCCAAGCGTCTTGGCTATCGGAACCCCAAATTTAGTCCCTGTTCGCGCCAATCGGAAGTCACAAGCCGTTGCAATCGCTAACCCACCGCCAACCGCCCATCCTTCAATGACGGCAACAGTTGGCATGGGCAAACCCTCAAGCAAGCCCATGACCGAATTGATACGCCCTTCATATTCAAGCGCGTCTTCTGCGGTTCGGAATGTCTTGAACTGCTCAATATCAGTGCCAGCGACGAACGCCTCCCCACCAGCCCCTCGGAAGATCACGACCTGAACGCCCTTGTTTACAGACAACTCAGTACAAATATCGGCGAGCGCCTCATACATCTGCCATGTCATCGCGTTGCGCGCATGGGGTCGATCGAAGGTGACAGTTGCGATTGACCCGGCAAGAGCCAATCGGACCGCCCCTTGGTCAGGGTTGTTCTCGGACATACTTTTTATCGGTAAAACAATTCAACCAGGCCCATGCCAACGACGGGCACATAAGTGACAAGACCCAACACAACTAGCAACACCCCAATGAAACCGACGTTTGCACGCGTGACTTGCCACACGCTTGCCTTCGCGATCGACGAAGCGACCATCAGCACACTTGCTACTGGTGGCGTCTGTTGACCGATGGCCAAGTTCAAGGTCACGATGATCCCAAAGTGAACGGGGTCAATACCCATCTCACGAACCAAGGGCATCACAATGGGCACTACCAGAATGATCGCGGCTGCAGAGTGTAAGAACACACCGAGAAAGAGAAACACCAAATTCAACAAAAACAAGACCACCATCGGATCTTTGGTGAAGTCAGCAACGGTCGCAGCCATCTGCTGTGGCGCGCCAATCTCTGTCAAGTACGAGCCCAACAATGCACTGGTAGACACCATCAGCATAACGACGGCGGTTTGGACGCCACCTTCCATGATGGCGGCTTTGAGGTGCGTGAGGTTGAGCTCTCGGTAAATGACGATACCGATAAACAGCGCAGCCACGACAGCCAACGCCGCGCCTTCGGTCGCCGTAACTAAACCACCAAAAATACCGCCCAGAATAATCAACGGAAGGAACAAGGCCCATGCGGCCTCCTTGGTGGCCCTACCGACGTTCGCCCAAGAGAAACGCTCCTCACGTGGCAAGTTATAGCGAATGGCAAAGTAATGCGCCATGGCCATCAGACCAAGACCACCTAGCAACCCTGGCACAATACCGGCCACGAATAGTTGCGTGACTGAGGATTCAGCCATCACCGCATACAAAATCATCGGGATTGAGGGCGGGATAATGATGGCCAGTGAAGCAGCGGAAGAGCAGATAGCGGCTGCCAGCGGCGGGCTGTAGCCTTTGCGTTTCATCTCCGGTATCAAAACCGAACCCAGCGCTGCAACGTCTGCTACAGCTGAGCCAGAAATTTCGGCAAAAAAGAGTGATACCCCTATGCTGACGTGCGCCAAGCCACCCCGAATCCAGCCAAACAGGGCAGATGCCAAGTTGATCAGTCGACGGGAAATGCCTGAAGAGTTCATGATGGCGCCAGCCAAAATAAACAGCGGAATCGCCAGCAAAGGAAATTTTGTAGCCCCGTTGAACATCACGATCGCCATGTTTGGCAGGCTACCAACACCCTGACTGATAACCATAGCGGCGGTGGCAACCAGTCCCAGTGAGACCGCGATTGGTACGTTGATTAAAACCATCGCCAAGACGAGGGCGAACAACACAAACATTGTTTCCATCTCAAGCCCCCGCCGCGAAAGCTGAATCCGTATCGGGAATCACGTAAAGAATCAGTTGGCGAATCTCGGTCGCCAAAATTAAAACTGAAGAGATTGGGATCACCGATTGAACCCAATTCATCGGCACGCTTGGCAGGCTTGTCATCGCGTCACCCGCTAGGATCGGCATGATGGTGAAGCCGATCCACGCGAGCAAGCCGAAGAAAACGATCACTAGGACCTGCGTCAAAATGCCAATTAAGCGGCGCAAGCCTGGTGACAGTTGATCAACGATCTCAGGACACCCAATATGCGCACGTTTGTATGAGGCCAACGCAGAGCCATAGAACGTCAACCAGGCCAGTAGGACTGATGCGACCTCGTCGTACCAACTGAGCGAGTGCCCCACCATACGAAAGATGACTCCAATCATGACCTCAAAAAACAGAACAACCATCAAGGTAATGACAAGGGCCTCAAGCGCCCGACCATACCAAGCGAACCACCCGGACGGTGGTGAATGAGCATCTGCAACAGACATTTTTTATCCTGGTGGTTCGGTGGTTGATTAGCGCAAAGACTGCGCTTTGCTGATGAGGTCACCAGATCCGGGAACCTCTTTTGAGAATTGCGAGTAAATGCCGGCGCTGGCTTTCACAAAAGCGGCACTGTCAGTCTGATTGACCGCAACGCCTGCTGCCTTGATTTTGTCAAGCAACGCGGTCTCGTCTGCGATAGCAGTTGCATAGACATATGTCTGAGCCTCTTTTGCTGCGTCTGTCAGCGCCTTTTGGACGTCTGCTGGATATGACTTCCACTTGGTCGCACCAGCAGTCAGGTAGGCAGGTGTATAGACATGCCCTGAAAGCGAGAGATACTTCTGAACTTCGTGGAGCTTGGCAGAGTAGATCTGAGTGAACGGGTTTTCTTGACCATCCATCACACCTGTCTGCAAGGCCGTAAACAACTCAGAGAACGCCATGGGCGAGGGATTGGCGCCATAACTCTTGAACATTTCTACACGCCACTTACTCTTAGGGGTGCGGAGTTTGATGCCCGATAGATCCGCGGGCGTTGTGATTGGCCGCTTGTTATTTGTGATGTGACGGTAGCCGTTCTCCCAAATACCAACGATCTTTAAGCCCTTCGCTTCTGCTGCAGGAACCAAAGTCGGCCAAACAATCGCTTGCTCGATCTTGCCCATGTGCTTGCGGTCTGCAACCAAATACGGCATCTCAAAAATACCGAAAAGATCAACCTCAGAACTCATCACCGATGAGGGCAAAGCCAGATCAACCGTGCCCAGCTTAAGCTTCTGGATCAGAGCCTTGTCGTTACCGAGTTGGCTGGATCCGAACACAATCACTTTCGCTTTTCCGGCCAGTTTTGCATTCGCGATCCTTGCAAACTCTTCGCTTGATTTAGCGAATAAGGATCCGGGCTCTCCAACGTGTCCTAACTTGATTTCCATTTGGGCATTCGCGGCACCAATCACAGCAACGCTAGCCAATATGGCCAAAATCGATTTAATTTTAAAAGTCATTTTTGTCTCCGTTTGAAATCAAAAAAAACATACAACCTCTGGGCTGCACGCGTTTACCGCTCTTTAGCTCGGCGGCTACTTAGATACTCAAAGCAGGAATGGGATTCTTTTGCATGAAATCCATCGCAGCTCCTACACCTGAACTCTGTAAGTTGACCCCGCTCACACGCAGACCCATCTCGCAACCGGCAATCGCTGCGATCAAGGTGAGGTCATTGCAGTCGCCCAGATGTCCAATTCGGAACATGCGACCCTTTATTTTTCCAAGGCCGGTTCCAAGCGAGCAGTTAAAACGCTCGTAAATCACGCGTCTGACCTGATCTGCGTCAATCTCATCAGGTACGACAACACCCGTCAAAATCGGGGAGAAAGCGTTCACGTCCGCACACTGAATGGGCAGGCCCCACGCATTAACTGCCGTCTTTGCCGCCTCTGACCAACGTTTGTGCCGCGCAAAAACTGCTGGCAAGCCCTCGCCCAACAACATGTCGCAGGCTTCTGAGAGGGCATACAGCAGATTGGTTGCGGGGGTTGTCGGCCAATACCCCCCTTTGTTCATTTCAATGATTTCCTGCCATCCCCAAAAAGCTTTTGGCAGCGTCGACTGTTTACTGGCCTCGATAGCTTTCGGTGAGAGTGCGTTAAAGCTCAACCCCGGGGGCAGCATCAAGCCTTTTTGAGAGCCACTGATGGATACGTCAACGCCCCAAGCATCATGCTGATAGTCCGCACCGGCAAGGCCTGATATGGTGTCGACCAAAAGCAACGCGGGGTGCTTTGCAGCGTCAATCGCGCGCCGAACTGCAGCGATATCACTGGTGACTCCGGTCGATGTCTCGTTGTGGACCACGCAGACCGCTCGAATACTGTGTGCGGTATCTTCTCTCAATCTAGCCTCAATGAGGTCTGCCTGCACGCCATGCCGCCAGCTCGTTGGCGTTCCATTTGCCTCGGTACCTGGCATGGCGATGACTTCAGCATTCAAGCCTAACGCTTTTGCCAACCGAGTCCAGAGAAAGGCAAAGTGACCTGTTTCGTACATCAACACGTGATCGCCCGGGCTCATGGTGTTCACCAAAGCGGCCTCCCAAGCCCCCGTACCCGATGCGGGATAAATCATGACCGGATGAACCGTTTGGAAGATCCGTCCCATGTCAGCGAGGACTTTTCGCCCCAGATACGCAAACTCGGGACCTCGATGGTCAATGGTGGGCAAACTCATGGTCCGCAAAATCCGATCCGGAACAGGTGAGGGACCGGGGATTTGCAAGAAGTGGCGTCCTGCGACGTGGAAGTCAAGTTTTGGCATGGGGTTTGTAGAGGCTTTTCCGGATTTATCCGTCTATTTTTTGCATACAAATTTAATTACTCAACAGGGTTATTCCTTATATTTTCAAAAAATTTTGCATACAAAATAAAATCTCACATAAAAATCTACTCACCTCCTATCTCCACGAGCCTACATGCCCAGTAACAAAATCCCCGTCGAATCACTCGTATTAAAGGTGGCACAGCAATTGAGAGACATGCTGGTGGAGGGTCTCATCGAGCCCGGTGCCAAGTTGAACGAGCGGGAGCTAGCCGAAGCGTGTGATGTGTCCCGAACCCCGCTCCGCGAGGCGATCCGGATGCTCGCGGCAGAGGGGCTAGTCGCCCTTTTGCCTAACCGAGGCGCGATCGCGGTACAACTCAGTGAGATCGATACCGCGCATACATTTGAGGTCATCGCTGGCTTAGAGGCCCTATCAGGCGAACTTGCTGCTCAGCGAATTACCGATACGGAAATAACGGAAATTAAGGCGCTCAACCTCGAAATGCACGCCGCCTTTCTACGACAAGATCTGCCGGGCTATTACCGTTTGAACGCGCAAATACATGCCGCAATCAACCTAGCCGCGCGCAATCCCGTCCTGCGCCAAACCTATCAACAGGTCAACGCACGCCTTCAGGCACTTCGATTCCGCTCAAATCAGGATACAGAAAAATGGCGTGAGGCCTTGCTGGAGCACGATGCGATGGTTGACGCACTGGAGAGGCGAGACGGCCCCGCATTGAGCCGTATTTTGACGACCCACCTGAATACAAAACGCGATGTTGTCCTGGGACAGATTCGCAGTACCCCCGTTAAAGCTTCGGATACATTGCAGGAACCAGAGTGCCATGAGTAATCGGATTTACGACCAAACGTCAAGCCATCACAATGAAGTCGCCGGCACCTTAGCGGCTCGGTTGAGCCGAGAGTCTCAGGGCGAGGTTCGCTTTACGGAAGCAGATCGTGCGCGTTACGCAACGGATGCCTCCATCTACCAAGTGACACCGATTGGGGTGTTTGTACCGAAGAACGAGGAAGATGTCGACGTTGCACTAGCCGTCTGTCGTGATCTGAAAGTTCCCATAATCGGTCGTGGTGGCGGCACGAGCCAATGCGGACAAACCGTCGGCGCCGGATTGATCATTGATTTCTCCAAGCACCTTCGCCGTCTAACGGATTTGGACCTAGAAAACGGTATCGCGACTGTTCAAAGCGGCATGGTGTTGGACCAACTGAACGCGCAGCTCAAGCAACACAAGCTCTGGTATCCAGTCGATGTTTCGACAAGCGCTCAAGCAACGCTTGGCGGCATGGCGGGCAATAACTCCTGCGGCAGTCGCTCAATTGCCTACGGCAACATGGTGCATAACGTCGTCGGCATTGACGCCTGGCTGGCAAACGGCGACTGCTTACACTGGGGGCAACTGGATGCGCCAAACACAAGCCCTAAAGCCCGTGAACTGGGTCTTTGGCTACGAGGTCTGGCCGAAGACCTCAGACCGGAGCTCGAGGCCAACTGGCCGAAAGTTCTGCGCCGTGTAGCAGGTTACAACCTTGACTTGTTCATGCCTCAAAGTGTGCGTCCTTATACCGCCGACGGCAGCGTCAATTTGGCACACCTTTTAGTGGGAAGCGAGGGAACGCTGTCACTCACCCGAAGCCTCAACCTGAAACTCAGCGGTCTACCAGCGCACAAGGTGCTGGGTATCGTCAACTTTCCAACGTTTTATCAAGCGATGGATGCTGCACAGCACATCGTCAAACTTGATCAAAACCGTGACCTCATGGCGGTGGAATTGGTGGATCGCACGATGATCGACCTCGCGCTGCAGAACCCAGCATTCGCGCCAACCATGCGCACTGCCCTATCTGGAGACCCTGCCGCCATTCTTTTGGTGGAATTTGCAGGTGCCGATTTGGGCTCGTTGAAAGCGCAACTCTCTCGCCTTGAGGCGCTCATGGGAGATCTTAAGCTACCAGGCAGTGTCGTCTGCATGACCGATCCCTCTGCGCAGCGCAACCTTTGGGAAGTGCGCAAAGCCGGTCTCAACATCATGATGAGCCTGCGCGGTGATGGCAAGCCCGTGAGCTTCATCGAAGACTGTGCGGTTCCACTCGAAAATCTCGCCGAGTACACCAGCGCGCTCACAGAGGTGTTCCAGCGACACGGAAGTCGTGGTACCTGGTACGCGCACGCATCGGTTGGCACCCTGCATGTGCGCCCTATTTTGGATATGCGCAAAGACGGGGCAAAGAAAATGCGCGAGATCGCCGAGGAAGCGAGTACCTTGGTTAAGCAATTCAAGGGGGCATACAGTGGCGAGCACGGGGATGGACTGTGTCGCGGAGAGTGGATCGAATGGCAATTTGGTCCACGCATCCAAGAGGCGCTGGTCGCAATCAA
>Ga0181553_10004589_pt1 | contig 11696 bp, 13 predicted proteins | sample 011ome_17_FD_133753 | JGI IMG/M metagenome (GOLD analysis project Ga0181553, IMG submission 133753) | Coastal salt marsh microbial communities from the Groves Creek Marsh, Skidaway Island, Georgia - 011502XT metaG (megahit assembly) | ecosystem: Environmental > Aquatic > Marine > Intertidal...
TTGAGGCAAATGTCCATGGGTATGCTCAATGACAAATGAAAAGATCCCCCTTGTTAAATCTGGTGGTAAAAATAGATTTTTCCATTTTCTTATTTTTTGATCAGCCGAGTTTACCCCCTCCCCATCTGTTGGCTCTCCTATAAGAAAGCCTTGATTTTGAAGAGATTGATGAACATTGTTAATGTCATTTGTTGAAAATACCATTCCTATCAGGCCCTATCCATCATCCTTTAAATAATAGTTTATTAGATCAGCGCCTAAACCTTCGCCGGTTGCAGATAAGAGCTCAAGATAAGTATTTTGAAAATTAAATAAAGTGTTGCTGGTTCCCAAACTTATGTGCTCACCGCTCCAAACTGGGGGTGCACCCATGATGAGTTGGTAGTTTTGCGAGGCCTTTTCTAAATCTTCAACAGCAACGATTAGGTGATCAAGGCTATTAAACATCTTAAAAAATAGTGAGTCTTATTCGCTGAGACTGGCACGACGCTAAATAACTTTGATAATTTTTTTTGACTTCATGCAAACCCTTAACTGAAACAAGTAGATTTTCTATTTTATTAAACATTTAATATTAAGGAGATGTTCTACAACTTCTCTAAACGAGTTAAAGATAGGAAAATTTTTTAGGTTTGGGTATTTGTCTATTACTTCTTTAAGCTCAATTGGGCCTGTGTTTACACCCAAGCCTAAGCAGCCCGAATTATAAGCAGTTTGAAGATCGGTAATACGATCTCCGATATAATAGATCGAGCTAAGCTCGCATTTGTTTCTCTTCATTATCTGATTTGCAAAAAATGGGGAAGGTTTTCTATAGATGTCAGTCTTATGATCTATTCCATAACTAATACATATTTTATTAAAAAAATCTTTATTAACGCCTAGAATTTCTAAAAAAGCAGACATGCAGATGTTTGCTTGTTCTTTTGAAAAATATCCTCTTGAAACTCCTGATTGATTAGAGTGAATGTATAGGTGAAATCCAGCATTTTTTAGGGCTTGGAGTCCCCATATCACATCTGGTAAAATGGATATTTGAGCTGGCTCTGATAAATAATGTCTATCCTCAATAAGAGTGCCGTCTCTGTCAAAAATTAGGTGTATGTTTTGATCTATTTTAGAAGCCAATTTTGGTTTTCTTTGATAAATTCTGAAGAAAGATTAAAATTTTTCTTGCTTTTATGCAGAGTTTCAAAAAGATCTGAATTCATAAACTGCATATGAATATATGACCTTTCTTTTTTATATAAATCATTGTAGCTGAATGCTCTTCTTTGTAGAACTTCCTTTAAAATTAGTAAATTTAACTGAGGGGAAGTTTCTTTTAATATATATCCCGCTTTATCATACTGTTCACTTCGCGTAAAAACGATTGAGCCTGATTTAATTTGCTCGCTTAATGGAACTGGCATATTGGTTTTTTTATAACATAGAATTTTAGGGGCCCACCAAAAAAGTGAATTCCATGAATTATAATGAAGCAAGGGTGTATAGTTTATGCCTATATAGGGCTTATTAGAAATGTCTGTGATATTTTCAAGACCTGTCCCAGTAGTTATAACCTCACATGCATTCATCATAATCCATACATCAAGAAAATCACTTCTTCTTTCAGAAAATGCGTAGTCATAAAAGAGAGGGTGAGAAATATTTGCTTTAACATTCATTTTCTTGCCCATTCGAATAACACTGTATCCTTTATTAAGTAAATAATTAATCATGGGATAATAATTTTCTATTTTACAATCACGATAGTTATGATAATCAAGTTCTGATAGGTATGCAGAGTCCCTTATAATCACAGCAACTATTTTGCTTGGGTTTAAGCCAATATTTTCTAAAAAAAAATTTCCCTGTTCATTATCATTTAGTGTGGGTTTTAGGTGAGTCTTATTAAGCATGAGATTTCTCGACACCCCATTTTTCCAATTAAAGTCAAATAAAAATTTTTCATAATTTTTAAAAACTTTTTTTATTTTTGGATGATGTAAAATAGAAAAATATTTAGAATAGTAAAAGCTTTTTTTTATTAGCTCATGCATGTATATGTTACATGGCTCTTGATCATAATATGTTACTAAAATAATTTCGTCTGCTTTTTTGGTTCTTAATATCTGCTCAGCATCAAAAACAAGATGGCCAATCCTCTTCTCATTCAACCGAACCAGTTTTAGATTAAAAAATAACGCTAAAAACTTAAAAACAAAAACAGCAGCTGTTCCAGCTATGTAAATAAAGGTGCATTTTAAAAAAAGCTTTAACATAATTCTTTTAAAATTCTTAATCTTTCTTCTGTTTTCTTTAATTGCATTAGATCATCTCTCTGATAAGATTCTAATTTTAAATGCAAAAAACGGTTCAGCATAATTAAACACCATTTGATGCCAAAAAATAGATAAAACTCTTCAAACCTTCCCTCAAAACTTGGATCTGTATCTTGAAAGACTTTGCAAAAAATAGGCTGATATTTTTTTATATTTTTTACGGTAAAGTTATTGGCTGGATGAAACAATGAATCCGAGACTAATTTCACTGGATCATCCATTCCAGAAAATTCAAAATCTATAAATTGCAATAAATTATTTTCATTTAATAAGAAGTTATTTAAACCAAAGTCTACTACTGAAAATGTCATTTGATTAACTTCAATTTTTTTATTAGAAAGTTTGCTTGAAGCTGCCTCTCTTAAGCTTTTATATAAAGGCACCAATTGATCATTCAGAAAAGAAGTAACAGGAGATCGTTTTGAAATTTTTAAAAAACAATTTTCTATCCTGTTATCAATCTGGTTATATAGCTCTTGGGGGGATAAAAAGGCTTCAACTGCGTAAACCGGTTTAATAAAATTTTTATCAAGAGATGCCATATGAATTTTATCTATAAACTTAACTGCTTGTTGAGCTATTTTTGGTGAGAATTTTTTTGGCCTTACCCCGTTAGCAAAGGTCATTAAAATAAAATTATTTCTTCGTGAAGAAAATAATTTTTCTGGAACAGATTTTATTTTATATTTTTTAAAAAAATCTAATGCAAAGTTTTCTGCATCAAACCTAGATCTGTCCGAATTAGATAGAGTTCGAAATTTTTTTAAAATAAACTTTTGATCATTTGTTTTAATTACATAAATATTGCTATTAACGCCTGAGTGTCTCAATGGATATATTGAAGCCTTCTCAAGATTAAGTTCTCTAGGAATTGCTTCATCAAGAATGAGTCTTTGTAGATCAGGACTCAAGATTAAATGTGCTTTTTAAGCTTTTTTTGAATGCCTTCTGAGTCTAGTCCAAAAGTTTTAAGAACTGATTCTTGGTCTCCATATTGATGAATAAAATCATTGTTTGGTAATCCTAGCTTGATAATTTTAGGGAGGCTAATGTCCATGTGATTATCTGTAATAAAATCAATGAGTGCTGAGGCAAACCCGCCATGGGTTCTATGTTCTTCGGCAACAAATAAGTGAGTAGCATTTCTTAAAAATGCAACTAAGCAACTATCATTTAGTGAGTTTATTGTTGGGGCATGAAAAAGATTAATCTGGCTTTTTTCTGTAAACGTTTCTAACGCCTGCATTGCTAATGGGGTCATAATGCCAGTAGAAATAAAAAGAAATTTACTTTTAAGTTTTGATTTTTTTATGTGAATTAGTTTATTAGTTGAATAATTTAAAAAAAAGCTTTTATTAATTTCTGTCCCATACCTTGGGATGCCGTATTTAGAAAGCCTTAAGTAGCATGGTGATTTGCTGCTAATAAGCTTTGGAAAAATTTTACTTACCTCGATTGAATTGCATGGATTAAAGATATTCATACCAGGAATTAATCTCATCAGAGCAATATCATCAGTAGATGTATGTGTTGGACCTAGATGAGATGTAGCAAGTCCAGCACCCATAGATACCAAAATAATTTTTCTTTTTTGTAATGCTGAATCTAAAAGAATTTGTTCATAACACCTGCGAGAATTGAACGTTGCATGATTGAAAACTATCGGGATAAAGCCATTTGCTGCTAATCCAGAGGCCATTCCAATAATATTTGCTTCAGAAATTGGCTCAATTAAAAATCTTTTGCCTAGTCCTTCTTTTAGCTCGCTATCAAAGCCAGTCGGCTGATCTACGCTAATAAGAAATAGTTTTTTATTTAGTTTTGCAGCTTTAATAAGGCTGTTAAAAAAAGCATTCCTCATTCCTGATACCCCTTGATTGCAGCTTCCATTTTTTCTAAACGATCATCATTTATCTTGCCAACCCAGTGCCAGTATGGATTATTTTCTGCAAAGGGAATTCCTTTTGACATTATGGTGTGACAGATAATAACTGATGGTTTTATTTTGCTATATGGAAAAGCTGAAAAAGCCCTTTGTAAATCATTAATATTATGACCATTTACTTGCTTAACTACAAAACCAAATGATTCCCATTTATTTACTAGATCATTGAAGCCTGAAACGTCTTGAAAAAAACCAGAACATTGTATTTTATTGAAGTCAATTATAACGCATAGATTATTAAGCTTATTTTTGCTAGCTGATATGGCGGCCTCCCAAATAGATCCTTCGCCTTGCTCTCCATCACCAACAATGGAAAAGACTCTTGATTTTGATTCTTTAATTTTCTGAGCCATGGCTATTCCTACAGAAATTGGCAAACCATGACCACAAGCTCCAGTTGTGGCTTCTACCCCAGGAACCCTTGTTTCAATACAGCCTCCTAACAAGGCATTATTATCAACATACTTATCTAATTCATTTATTTCAAAAAAGCCTTTATCTGCAAGTACACTATAGAGGGCAAGAGCCGCCCATCCTGGGCCAACTACCAAACGATCTCTCTCCTCAAGGGCTGGATTTTTAGAATCAAATTTCATGATTGAATCATAAAGAACCCTTATAATTTCTAACATTGAAAACGATGATCCGCAATGTCCTTTATTTGAATTTTTTAGAGATCGTAGTATCAGGTGCCTCAAATTTTTTGATCTTTTATCAAGCTTTTCATTTGCAGCTAAGTTATGAAAATTTTTCACTCGCACGATTTAATCCTCTTTATAATTTCAGTCCAGTTATAATAAATATTCTGATCATTCATAGTATTGCTAAATAATATTCCGCAAGTTTTTGTAGGAAAGTTTTTATGAAAGATTACATCTTTAAGATCGTCAATAAAAAAATCTAAGTCTAGCTCATTAATTTTTTTTACTTTTGATTCAAGTGAGTCACAAAAAAAAATGTCTGATTCATCAAATGCTTTTAAAGTAAAAAAATTATTAGTTTTTAGCCATAAATTTGCAGCTTCGATTAATTTATAATTTTTTTCTTTATTTTGGCTCAAATTAGTTTTATGACTAACAATATAGAGTTTAAATTTTTTATTTCTAGCATAAAGCAAAAATTCATCAAATCCTTTCATTAATTTAGCTTTTTTAATTTCTTTGCCATAAACTTCTGCTTGAATATCGGCCCAGAAATTCTCTCCATAATCCTTTTTTGCAATTTTCTTGATATTTGATTTTGAGAAAATTCTATTTAACTTGGTTTTTGTCTTCTGCTCTAATGTAGTTTGAAATAAATTATGGTAATCAATTATTGTATTATCCAGGTCTATACCAATTGATAAGAGCATTAGCTCAAACTTCCCCCGTCAACGTTTAGTGAAGAACCTGAGGCAAATGATGCATGTTCAGATGCTAGCATTAAAATAAATGGAGCTATCTCACTGGGTGAGCCAAGTCTGCCAATAGGTAGAGTTTCTTTAATAAATTTTTTAAAGAGCTCGGGTTTCAGTTTGCTAACTTTGTCCCAATGTTTGCCCTTAATTAATAGCGGTCCTGGCAATATAGTATTGATAATGATTCCTTGTTCAGCAAGCTCCCTTGCAACTGTTTTTACATACATGTTTAAGTAGGCTTTTGCTGAAGAGTATTGGGGAGAGCCCCCAAAAGGATCATTTAAAACTCCTCCATTTAAAGAATATGATGATGAGACATGAATAATTCTCCCCCATTTTTTTTCTGCCATCTTGGGGATCACGGCATTGTTTATGGTTATTCCGATGCCAACATTAAATTGCCAAACTTTTTTCCAAATTTCAGCCTTAGATAGGGGGTTTTTAGCTCCAAGTGCTCCACCTAAATTATTAATTAAAATATCAATATTTTCATTTTTTATTATTGAGATTAGTTCTTTTAACTGCTTTGAAAGCATTAGGTCATATGCAAAAAATTTGTGTTTGTTTTTGCCAGGGAGTTCTCTTACGCATTTCTTTAAAAGGCTAGCGCTTCTTGCAACTAAAATTAAACTACACCCCTCTCTTGCAAAAGCAACAGCCGTCTCTTTACCCAGCCCTTTGCTTGCACCGATAATAAGTACGGTTTTGTTTTTAATGCCCAAATTCATCAAAATTCGATCATCACTCGACCGCCTTTACTGGATCTCATATAGTCAATTCCTTTGTTAATATGTTTGAATTTATATCTTTTTGTAATCAATTTAGAAATATTTATTTTTCCAGAGTTATTAAGACGAATAAATTTTGGTATATCCCGATTAGGGTTTATTTGGCCGCCCATGCTGCCAAATAAGTTTCTACCATGCATCAATGAAAATGCATCAATTGAAATTTTTTTACCAAATTCAGGAACACCCACTTGATAACATTCGCCAGGCACTTGGCAAAGATCTATAGAGTTTTGAATTGCCATTATATTCCCAGTAACAATAAATACCTTGGAGGCACCTTTGTTTTCAGTTAGCTTAAAAAAATTTTCTTTGAATGTTTTATTTGATGAATTTAGAGTGTGTGATGCACCACAATTTTTTGCAAGTCTGAGCGAACTATTAGATATATCAGCCGCAATGATTTTTAAAGGAGAAAACAATTTTAGACCCTGAATAAGTGATAACCCAACACCTCCGCATCCTACTACCAAAACTGTATCAGTCTTTGTAATAGTAACTTGATTAAAGCAAATGCCTAATCCTGTAGATGCTGCGCACCCAAAGAGAGCATTTTGATCAAATTTTTTATTTGAGTTAATCACAGTTAATCTATTTTGGGAAATAACAGCATATTCATTGAAGGTTGTGACCCAGCCAGCATTAATCTTTCTATTTTTATTGTCAAAATATAAGGGTGTATCAGATTGAATGCCCCCGCCTTTCATCCAATGCAAAACCGCAGTTTTTCCAATAATTTTTTTATCAACTCCAGGGCCGGTATCTATGATTTTGGCAGTTCCTTCATGACCTAGTAAATGTGGGAGAAATTTATCAGGCTGTCCTTTTTCATCTATTTCCTCAATCTGTTTTCCACAGATACCTGTATATAATAACTTTACAAGAACTTGTCCTTTTTTAAGGGGGCCTCTAAAAGTTATCTCTTCAATATTCAGTGGTGTTGATATTTTTCTTAGTATCGCTGCTTTAAATTTTAAAGGGTACATTTATATAAATTTAATATTGTGCTTTGATGAAAACTTTGAGGAGTCAAGGCCTTGAAACAAAGGCTGTGCATCTCCCAAAGCGCTATTAAGGTTAATTGCAAGGTTTGGGTTTATTTTTTCTAACAAAAAACTAGCTCTATCAAAATATGACATTGGATTTGTTCCTATATTGTATATTCCAAAAGAAGTATCGTTAGCAAGCATAACTAAAATATCTACTAACTGGTCAACTTCAACAAATGACCTGTAAACATTTTTAAATAACGTGAATTTATTGCCTGCTAAAACCTCTTGAATGGCATAATCAATAATTGAATTAGAGTTTGGATTTCCCCTGCCATGTATTATTGGTGCTCTCAAGATATGGAACTTTTTAAGTTTTAATCTAATTAAGTTTTCACAATCAAACTTATATTTGGCATATAAAAATTTAGGATTTATATTTTCATTTTCCTTGGAGGTTTTAAGCTTGTCTCCATAAATTTTATCTGTTGATAAAAAAATTATATGGCAGTTTTCATGATCAACTGAATCAATTAAATTTTTAGTTGCTTCATAGTTACTAGTTTTAGATTGGGTAGGATTGTCCTCATTTAGCTGTGGATTAACCAATGCCGCTAAATGAAAAACTATATCAGGCTTGATTTTGGCAATAAGAGCATTGCAATCTTTTTTGATACTTAAATCACACTGATAGAAATTATTTTTTTCACAAAATGATCTTGAGATAAGAAAGGGGTTTTCAAATCTTTTTGTGAGCTCTGAAGCTATAAAGCCTGACGAGCCAGTAATTATTATTTTTGGACTCACTGATAACTATTAATTCACTGCAAGTTTATTTCTTGCATCCTTTTAACATTAATAAACATTTTGTTATTGAGTGGATCAGCAAGCTTGTTATTTTTAAACGCATTAACTAAATCATTAATTGCATCTTGAACAGTAAAGTTTGTTTGAAATCCGAGAGTTTCATAAATTTTTCTTGAGCTTATGTGATAAGACCTGTTATCGTTTGAGTCGACATTTAGAACTTTTACGTGATCTCCGACGGCACCTTTGACAGCATCAGCAATTGAATCGACGCTCATATTTTCATAGCCAGCATTGAATGTTTCCATATGTATAGAAGACCTATCGCTTTCTAAAAGAAGGATGTAAGCTCTTACCATATCATCTATATGAATATTAGGCCTAAGCTGATTTCCCCCAAAAATTGTGATCTCACCTTTGTTATAGGCCAAATTAGTTAAGATATTTACAACAAGATCAAGTCTTTGTCTTTTAGAATACCCACATACTGTAGCGGGCCTAATAATTACTTTTTCAAAACCGGAAGAGTGGTTTAAGAGAAGATTTTCACATTGAGCTTTGAATCTTGAATAGTCTGTTAGTGGTTCAAGCGACATTTTCTCGTGGACGTTTGCCTCTGACTTGACTCCATATACGCTTGACGAGGAGGCATATACAAATCTTTTAACATTAGAGGATTCACAAGCATCTAAAATGGGCACAAATGCATCTAGGTTAATAGACTTTCCAAGCAATGGATTTAAATCAAAGCTTGGGTCATTTGAAATGCATGCCAGATGAATTACGTAGTCCTGATTGTCTATTGCGGTTTTTACAAGCTCTAGATTGCGAAGATCGCCTTTAACAATATTAATATCTCTACTTTCAAAGACATCATCACCATAAATAAATAAATCGAAGACAGTTACATCATAGCCCTTTGCTGCAAGAGCATCGGAAAGCCTGCAACCGACATAACCTGCGCCGCCAATAATTAATACTTTTTTGTTAACTTGCGTCATAAAATTCAGTCCCAATAATTGAGTCAACAATAGCTAAAAGTTGAATCTGATGAATGTTTTCGACAAAATTATATGCTTTACTATTTACCCATACATTGACATCTCCAAGCTTACTAAGGGGGTTATTTTCCTCAAATCCTGTGAAAGTAATAAGTTTATGAGCCATCTTTTCTCTTGCAGCCAATGCTCCATTGAGCATGTTTTTAGACTTTCCACTCGAAGAAATAAATATAATCGTATCTCCCTCATCAGCATGATATTCAATGCATTTAGAAACCCAATTTTCATAACCATAGTCATTTGATAGACAGGTGATCAAACTTGGCTCATTAAAACAAAGGGTTCTTATTTTTCCATTTTTTGAAAGATCTACTGCAAAATGACTGGCAATTGCTGCGCTTCCTCCATTTCCAAATATAAGAGTTTTTTTTGCTAATTTGGCAGAATACATAATTGATTCTTTTATATGAGCAAGGTGTTCTTCAACCAGGAATGAAGTTTTTGAGAGTTCTAAGAAATCACCAAGATATCTTTTATAAAAATTCGCTGACATAACTAATTATAACGAATGCTGAAGTATTTTCATAAGGCTTTTCTTTGAAAAAGGTTCCTTGTTTCCAACCGTTTCAACAGAATGTGCGGCAGCAAGAGAGGAGATTAACAGCGAGAAGTGAATGGGAAGTTTTGCGCATAAACAAATAGATAATAAAGAAAGCATAGCATCTCCAGAACCAACCTTATCAATTACCTTTGAAGCAAATGCAGGGCATGAAATGATTGCTTTTGACCCTTTAACCAAAGCCTTTGCTCCCCCTCTGCCCTGTGTAACCACCAATGTTATAGGAGAAATGTCCTTTTGTAATTTTCTCATTAGTACCTCAACGCCTGACTCTCTATCCCTATATTCATGCCTAAGTTCAGTTTCATTGATTATTACTAAGTCATAGTTTTTATATTTTGACATTGTATGGTGACCAATATTCGAGCTGTTTATTTGGGCATTTAAAGCTTTAAATTTTGAGTTTCCTGTTAAAATTTTTAGACTAGAGTTCGAAAGAAGCCCGTGCCCATAATCAACAACAATGATTAAGTCTGAAATTTTGATAGTTTTTCTGAGTTTATTTTCTAAAATATTTTTATCTACTTTGTTGAGTGGTTTCTCATCTAAGTCATAAACTCCTAGCAGTTTGTGGCCGTTTATTTTTTCAATAAACCTTTTTTTTACTATTGATGGAGACGAGGATTTAGCAATCACATCTAGATTAATATTTTTTGGCATAGATTTTTTAAAAAATGATAAATGCTCCTGTTTTTCACCCAAATAAGATACTAAATTTATATTTTGTGCAAAACTAGATAAGTGTCTTGCAATTGCTGCTACGCCTCCGGCATATCTTTCGGTGTTTGTATTTCTTAGAGCCAACACTGGTTCTTTTCCGGATTTTCCTAGAGCCTCACAAAAAACATACTCGTCTACAATTAACTCTCCCACAACCAATACATTAATTTTACAAAGCCTTTCTATCCAATCTTGAATATTAGAGCTATTTAGTTCCTTTTTTACTTTCTTGATAAGATTAGACTGGTCTTGATCAAAAACCATTTCATAAGTGTTCATTATTTTTGTTGAGCTACTGAGAGGTGTTTGAGCAAAATAAATATCTCCGCCAACTGACTTTATTGCGTCTTTTTCTTTTTTTATCATTCCTGTAATGTCTGAAGACAAGTTTTTATAGTCTCTTCCTTTAGAGTATAGGTTTGGTTTAATAGACTTGATTAGATTAATCGCATTTGAACTGTTATTGATTACAACATGGTCAACGATTTGAAGGGCGGCTATAGCTCTAGCTCTTTGCATTTGATTAAAGACGGGCCTGTTAGGGCCTTTGTTAACATGCTTATCTTCAGTTAAAGACACAATTAAAATATCGGCTACCGATTTTGATTCAGAAAGATAATCAATGTGCCCAATATGAAGCAAATCAAAGACACCGTGACATAATATTATTTTTTTGTTTTTGGCCCTTAACCCAGAAGCAATATTTTTTGCATCATCTATAGTAATAATTTTATTTTTCATCTAAGTGCTCAAACCATGATTTCGTTGCTTTTTTTATTGTTTTTTCATTCCAAACAGGCGCATCATCCCAATAGTGAATATTTTCAAGGAGTTTTTCAACGCCTTCTTCAAAGCTCACTTTAGGCTTCCAGCCTAACAATTTTTTTGCTTTAGAAATATCTGCACATGTAATATCTGGTTCTCCGGGTCTTTTGGGTATATTAACTACTTTGCCTTTTAGAAGCTCTACGAGCCTATTTACTGATTGTGGATTGCCTGAACCTATATTTATTGCCTCTCCATCAACTTTAGAATTTAGAGAGCTAATTATGCCTTCAACCACATCTGAAACGTATGTAAAATCTCTAGTTTGGTTTCCATCTCCAA
>Ga0181553_10004591_pt1 | contig 11696 bp, 7 predicted proteins | sample 011ome_17_FD_133753 | JGI IMG/M metagenome (GOLD analysis project Ga0181553, IMG submission 133753) | Coastal salt marsh microbial communities from the Groves Creek Marsh, Skidaway Island, Georgia - 011502XT metaG (megahit assembly) | ecosystem: Environmental > Aquatic > Marine > Intertidal zone...
ACGACACATCTGGCGCCGCCATGATGCGGTTGTCTTAGGAGATAAAGAATGGAAGCGTCACTTTGGGTTTCTAAAACAGGTCTCGATGCGCAGCAGATGCGTATGACTGTGATTTCAAACAATCTGGCTAACGTTAATACAGTTGGATTTAAGCGGGATCGTGCGGTGTTTGAGGATTTGTTGTATCAGAACATCCGTCAACCAGGAGGATCAACTGGGGCTGACAACCAGTCACCCACAGGTTTGATGATCGGCACCGGCGTTAGGATTGTGGCAACCGAGAAATCACACTCGCAAGGATCCATGATCCAGACTAAAAATGCACTTGATTTAGCCATTCAGGGTGAGGGGATGTTCCAGGTATTACAGCCTGACGGTTCGTTTGCCTACACTCGCGATGGTTCATTCAAGCTATCTGTTGATCGAGAGTTAGTGACTTCGAACGGGATGCAACTACAACCCGCGATTACGATTCCTCAAAATGCTGAGTCAATCAGTATTGGTGAAGACGGCACAGTTTCGATTCAGCCATACGGCAATGCCGAAGAACAGATCGTTGGGCAACTGCTATTGACTCGCTTCGTCAACTACGCTGGTTTGGAGGCGATGGGAAAAAACCTCTATCGGGAAACATCAGCTTCTGGAGCTGCTGCGATCGGTGTTCCAGATGCTGATGGCGCAGGGCGTATCGCTCAGGGTGCACTTGAAGCGGCCAATGTCAATGTCGTTGAAGAAATGGTCAATATGATCGAAACCCAGCGTGCATATGAGATCAACTCGAAGGCAATTTCTTCAGTTGATTCGATGTTGCGATTCTTGAATCAGAATTTGTAAGAGGCTTGATAATATGCAGCATTATTGGATCATTCTCGGCATGGCAATGCTTGCCGGCTGCGCAGGACCGCAAAAGGTTGCTGGGCCGTCTCCAGAATTTGCACCGATCATACCAGTGGCCAGTCAGCAAGCCTCGATTCCCACTGGATCTTTGTATAACGCTGCTTTTTCGGATAGTTGGTTTGGAGAAAAAAAAGGGTATCGAGTTGGTGACATCGTGACCGTGGTGCTCGATGAATCAGTCGATGCGGATACCACCACAAAGAATACCGCTTCACGAAAAACGAAAACAGATGTCTTGTCACCGCTGCAGCTTGCGAAGTGGGGAAGTCCAGGTGGACTGCTTTCTTCTGATCTGCAGGAAGAAAATGAGGTGTCTTCAACCGGTTCTGGTGTGATTGATCAAAGTGCTACTCTAAAAGGGACGATGACCGCTCAAGTCGTCGAAGTGTACCCTAACGGGAACCTTTTGATTCGTGGCGAAAAGATCGTTAATTTTTCATCCGGCTCTGAAGTGGTTCAGGTCAAGGGAATCATCCGACCTCAAGATATTCAACCTGATAATACTGTCCAATCTAAGCGATTGGCATCAGCCCAAATCACGTATAAAGGTGTTGGCCCAAATGCCAATGTCCAGAAGATTCCCTGGGGTACCAATCTCCTCCTAAGCATCTGGCCCTTCTAGGAGACCCAATGAAAATATTTGTATTATTGATGAGTCTTCTAGTTTCGGGTTCGGCGATCGCTGACCGGATCAAAGACTTGACCACCGTCGCAGGCGTTCGCTCCAACCAACTGATTGGATATGGTCTGGTTGTTGGTTTGAACGGCACTGGTGACGGTGGAGCGGTTCCCTACACTGGGCAATCCTTGCGATCCATCCTTGGGCGTTTGGGTGTCAATGTCGATGGTGTTTTATCCGATTTTGACGTGGCTGGCACTCAGACCAATAGCATTCCGGCAGATAACGTCGCGGCAGTCATGGTGACAGCATCATTGCCTGCGTTCGCGAAGCCTGGACAGAACATCGATGTCAATATTTCAACGATTGGTGCTGCAAGCTCATTGCGCGGCGGCACCTTGATTATGACGCGATTGCGCGGGATCGATGGTGAGGTCTATGCGTTGGCTCAGGGTCCATTGACTTCAACTGGAGTCGAGGTGAATGCAGCCGGTGATGAAATCACGATCGGGGTGCCAACTGCGGGTCGAATCCCCAATGGTGCAACTGTTGAGCGCATGATCGAGTCTCCATTTAACCGATCACAACACATCGTTCTCAATGTCTCGACTGGTGACTTTACGACCTCTAAAGAAATTGTCGACAAAATCAATACGATTTTTGGTGAGGGAACCGCTTCTGCTATTGATGGAGTTTCAGTGGCAGTGAGAGCTCCAGAAGATCCCAATGGTCGCGTCTCATTTTTGTCGTTGCTGGAAAACCTTGACGTTACACCTGGAGAGCCATCAGCAAAAATTGTAGTCAACAGCCGGACTGGAACGGTGGTGATCAGTCGAAACGTCAAAGTGACTGCAGCCGCGGTCACGCACGGTCCCATCACAGTGACCGTGTCTGCAACCAACGAGGTGAGTCAGGCCAATCCGTTTGCGGATCAAGGAGAGACCGTCGAGATCCAAAATGCCGAGGTCGCCATTGAAGAGCCCGCGAACAAAATGTTTCTATTTCAGCCAGGCGTTGATCTCAGAGAGATCGTAGATGCTGTGAATGAGACAGGTGCTACGCCCTCGTCATTAATCGCTATTCTTGAGGCGTTGAAGTCCTCTGGAAGCCTCCGAGCTGAACTGGTGGTGATCTAATGAGTTTGGAAGCTGACGTCAAATCAACATACGATTTCAGAGGACTGGGTGAGTTAAGAGCTCAGGCCGCTCGCGATCAAACGGACGAGGCAACGATTCAAAAAACAGCCGGTCAATTTGAGGCAATGTTTTTGCAAATGATGATGAAATCAATGCGCGCCACCATACCTGATGGTGGCTTGTTGAATTCGTCGGGTACAGAAACATTTGAACAGATGCTAGACCAACAGGTCGCGATGGCGATGGCTGGCCGAAGATCAACTGGCTTGAGTCAGATGGTTGAGGACTTTATCCGACAATCGCAGAACCCATCTTTGGATGACGATGGCCCCCGTTCTTTTTCGCTAGAAAACAACCAGTCATCTCCACTTCCATTAATCAAACAATCGGATGCATTTCCTATTTCTAAAGGGACGACACAACAGTTTTTATTAAATCGTTCACGGTTGGGTCTGGGAGGTCTTGAGTAATGGCTGATCTCCTATCAATCGGAGCGAGTGGTATCAGTGTCTACCAACGAGCTCTGGCGACCGTGTCCAACAATATTGCGAATTTGAGTACCGACGGGTACAGCAGACAGACCACTGAGATTAGACAAAACCAGCCTGTAGAAGTTGGTAATGGCTATATTGGAACCGGTGCCTACTTTGATGGCGTATCTAGACAATACGATGGATTTTTGGAGTCGTCCCTGCAACAGGCGACAGCTGATTTAGAATCCGAGGGTGCTGCTGCCGAGTATGCGAGTCGGCTCTTGGATATTCTCGGGGACGAAAAGATCGGTCTCACAACTGCCCTAAATCAGTTTTTCTCAGCAGCCAAAGCGTTATCGACAGAACCGGCGTCTCCAGCACTGCGGGGTTCGATGCTTCGCGATGGTGAAGCATTGGCGACTCGGTTTCAGAGCTTATCTGAACAGATGAGTGATTTGGGTGAGCAGTCGCTGTCAGCGTTAGAGGCTAGTGTCCGGTCTGCAAATGCGCTGTCCTCCCAGCTTGCCGAAGTGAATCGACAGTTACAAAAACAAAGCTCGGCACAAGCTCAACCGCCTGAACTACTCGATCGGCGCGATCAGTTGTTGAGGGATTTGTCAGAGTACGTTCAGATACGAACCAGTTTTGATAATCGCGGTCTAGTGACAGTCTCCGTTTCGGAATCAACGGCGAAAGGAAAAATCGTCGCAGGTCTGCAATCGTCGGAGCTTTACGTCAGTCCATTGTCTTCGGATAAAACTCGGCTTGAGTAACGACTCCAAGGCCGCTTGGGAACCGAGTCCTTAACTGGTGTGCCTAGTGGAAAGGTATCTGGATACGCAGATTTTTACGAAAAAACCTTAGTCACTGTCAATAGTAGGCTGAATGAACTAGCGCGAGTTTTGGTGACCGAAGTCAATGATATTCAGACAACCGGTCTCAACGGCAAAGGTGAACAGGGACAAGCGTTTTTTTCAATTGAACCTACGTTTGATGTCCAACGTGATGCCTCAGCATCTGATTTTCAGGTTGAGGTCTCCGTGACTGATCCTGAGACTTATCAAATGCGGCCGGTGGGTGTGATTTATGACGATAGTCGGAAACGGTGGTATGCAGAGAACGTCGATGGCTCCGTGGTGTTTGCTAATCAAAACGGATTTTTGGTTCTGGATGATATTTCAATTCAGATCACGGGAGATGAAGCGTTAGGTGATCGATTCCAGCTCGTTCCTGATGTGAGCGCTGCCCGCGGTATACGTCTTGCGTTAAAAGATGGCCTTGGTATCGCTGCCGCCTCCATGTTTCGTATTACACCTAATGCCAAAAACAATGGGATTTATGATCCTGTTGCCACTTTTAGCGGTATTCCGAACACAGATAGCGGTTTGGTCAATTTTGAAGACTTCGGTTCTGGGAGAGCGATCGGTGTCGATTCCTCTTTGCTCAACCCATTGACTGTGATTTCGGCGGGTCAAGATCAGGTTGAGTTTGAACTTGACTTGAATCAAGGATCAGGAAACGTCTTGCAGATCATGACAACAGATGGACAGCATCTGATTGGTTCGGCAGCAAATAGTGAAGTTCTTGGGCAGGCAATGAGGCAGTCGACTCAGTTTTCCGCCGGATCGAATTACAGCAGTGAATACCTCAATACTTCTGGTCAGCGCGGCTACAAAGGTCTTGACGTTTTTTATGGAGTTTCTTCGGAAGCGGCACCCATTACTCAACTCTTACCGCTGAATAGTTTATTTTTTGAAGCACCTGTCGGGACTGATTTTGCAGGTGGGGGACTCGACTTTACGCTTGAACCAGCCAATGCGAACGACCGCCTCAGCCTGCTCAGCAGCCGTTATCTCGATACCAGCGTTGGCGCTCTGAGTGTCGCTGATGGGGATATCTACATGGGCGACGGTGCAAGTTCATCAGTGATCGCGTCAACGTCTGATTTTTACGATGGAAATTCTCAGACTTTGAGAGTTCAGTTTGCTGAAGATTTGGCTTCAGACTTTGTCACTGATGAACTGGCTGGTCGTATTGCATCGCTCGTGACTTACTCGAGTGGCGAGGATTTGACTGATGCCGAGAACCCTATCAAGAAGCGAATTAACGGGGAATTATTTACAGCCGATTTCTCTGTCAATTTAATCGAGAGTCGAGACTTCGTCAGTTCAGAACTCGTTGCGTCTGGACAAATAGTCACAGGGCAAGATCAATTTGTTGCCAAGCTCGTTTCGCGAAACGTGGCTTATGCCTCTGGTGCTGGACGCGTCCTGATTGACGCCGGTGATCTTCGGCTCAACGGTGTCAATCTGGGAGAGCTCGTTGTTAATGACTCAGGTGTGTTATCCACTTCAGATGTTAAAAATTGGTTGGATGCTGCTGAGACAGATATTGAGGTCTCAGTATCTAATATCGTGGAGATTCCTTCAGAGCTTGTGCAGTTGAGTTCTGGTTATGGATTGACTCTCAACGGCGTCAGTGTCTTGTCTCTGGCAACCAACACTCAGTCGTCTTTCAGCAGCATCGATGATCTGGTTTCTTCAATTAACGCTGTGACTGATGAGAGTGGTGTTTTTGCGTCTCGAAACCAGTTAGGTGATCTCCAAATTCAAAATTTAGATTTGGGTGGTGAGAACATCGTTCTAGGAGGAACTTCAGGCCTTCCTGGAAATGTACTCGGTATCGGAAGTAAGACGTACATTGGAAAGCTAGAGCTGGAGCTAACCTCGTCGTCAGCAGAATCAGTTGTTTTTGAGTTAGGAGAAGACGGAGAGCCTTCTGATTTAAACCTTTTGGGCCTGAATACTCAGATTCAGTTAAGTGGGGATATTGACGAAGATTTGGTTGTTTTCCTCACGGGTGATGGCCAAAGTTCTCTCGAAGCATTTGCGCTAGCCTCAGAGTCTGACGTGATTGACCAACTCCGGGGTAGACAGCTCGAGTTCTACTTTGACTCGGAAAACTCCTACCAGATTCGAGATTTGGTGACTAACACAGTTTTGGCCAACAGAACTTATCAAGGAGAGTTGGCTTTAGATTATCAGGGAATCGATATCAATCTCGATAATCGAGCGGTGATTGGAGATCGGTTTGTTGTCGACGGTAACAACCTGGGCCCGAACGGTAGTTTTGACGGGCAGGGTAACAATTCCAATATCCTTCGGTTTGTCGATCTTGAATCGAAGAGCGTGCTCTCGGGTGGCGAGACGATTACGGAGGGTTACCTCAAATTTGTCGGTGACGTTGGAAATGTTACGACTCAGTCTGAGATTGCCAGAGATGCGCTGCGTATTGTGCGACAACAGGCAATTGAGGCTAAAGATCGAGTGTCGGGCGTGAGCTTAGATAAAGAGGCAGCTGATTTAATCCGATTTCAACAGGCTTACCAGGCGTCCGCTCAAGTGATGCAGGTGGCGACTAAACTTTTTGATACTGTGCTGCAAGTGAGGTAATTATCATGACCATCTCGACTTCCCTTCTTTTTGATCGCAGTGTTCAATTGATGACCAAACAGCAAGGCGATCTAGCCAGCATTCAAGAACGAGTCGCCACAGGCAAGGAGCTGGTACGACCCTCAGACTCTCCAGAATTAGCCGTGAATATCGCTCGTATTAAGTCGACCATCGGACAGCTTGATGCCTATAAAAATTCACTCAATTCAGTCAATGATCGGTTGAGGATCGAGGAAAGTTATCTGGAGGGGTCAAAGGATGTGCTCATCAAGATGAAGCAGCTCACCCTCCAAGGATCGAATGGTTCCATGACCGGTCGAGATCGGGAAGTGATCGCTCTTGAGATTGATGAGCTCACCTCAGAGATTCAAAATCTGGCGAATGGAACCGATGCAAATGGCAATTTTTTATTTGCTGGGTCACGTGTTGCGACCGAGGCTTATGCCAAGGAAGAAGATGGAATCATTCGATATCAGGGAGATAATTATCGGCCCAACATTGATTACACATCAAATCGTCGTTCGTCGATTGGAAGAAACGGATTAGACGTCTTTAAACCTATCCTATCAGGACAATTTTCAGATCCTATTCCTGCAATTTACGAACTGACTTTCGGAGGGACTCTTGAGCCTGGAGATAGTTACAATCTGCAGATTGATGATCAGTCTTTTAGTTACGAGGTGCGCCCCGGGGATGACGCTGATGCAGTGTTCGGACGACTGGCGTTTAGCCTCAATGAAGCTAACCGATCAAGTCAACTTCAAAATATTGAGGCGCAAGTCGTTGATGGGGCTCTTCAGATTCGAGCCATTGACGGGGTCGCTCGAGCGATTTCATCGGATTCGACGAATGGATCAATGGTCACTGACGATCTTGACGCGTTTGCTGTGACTGATCCAGAGGCAGCGATCACGGTGGCTTCACTGTCTGGAACGATGGAGCGCGGTGACGCACTCACACTCTCGATTGGGGCCCGTTCGATGACTTATCACATCAAGGGCGACGAGGGGGGATTGTCGCCGACAACTCCAGAGGCCGTTCTTTCCGCTCTCAAAGAGGCGGTGGAATCATCAGGTCTCTTTTCGCAATCAGCGAGTTTTCAGATGACGGCGACAGAACCCGCTGAACTCCAAATTCAGGCGCTTCGCGAGAATATTGGGGTGGTCAGTCTTAATGCGATTGAGCGCACCAACATCAACGATCAGTCATCGACCATCGCACTGGTGCAAAAGCCGACACCAGCTTTACCGGAACGCATCGAGTTTTTCGAGGCTTTGCAAGAGATCTCGTTACTCCTGCGCACAGGTTCCCAGGACCAGATGCAGGCGAAGCTGGATCACCTAGATCAGATGATTGATATCACCACGCTTTCATTGGCAGATATCGGTGCCGAGATGAATTCGATCGATAATGAACTAGCGGTGAATGATGATATCAAGCTGCAACTTGAAGCTACTCTTGCTGGAAAAGAGGATCTCGACTACGCGTCTGCGATCACCGAATTACAGGCGAAAATGATGGCCCTAGAGGCTGCGCAGTCGTCGTTCGCAAAAATCTCGCAGCTCTCGCTGTTTGATTATATTCGGTAGGGCCTGGCAACAAATTTCCGCCTGCTGTCAAAAAACCGGCAACCACATTTTTAACTCAGTTTTGATTCGTGAATTCACTATAGATGTTTTGTACCAGGCAGCTCAGGGCCTTGTAATCTCTGCCCTCCAAGCCTCTCAAGTTCTAATTTGTAAAAGTTGGCACAAATCTCGCTTGATCGTTAGCGAGGAAGAATTTTTCCGACGCGACAGGGGTCGTTGTCGGCAAATGAGGAGTAGATACTCATGGCACTTACTGTCAATACAAACGTGTCCGCGTTAAACGCGCAGCGGTCAACCCTTGATTCGCAAAATGAGATGGCCAGCGCTATGGAGCGCTTAGCATCGGGTAAGCGTATTAATAGTGCTCGGGATGACGCCGCAGGCCTCGCGATTGCCGCACGGATGGAAAACCAGATTTCGGGTTTGAACCAGGCCGTCAGGAACGCGAACGACGCGATTTCGTTGGTTCAGACCGCTGAAGGTGCCCTACAAGAGACGACAAACATTCTGCAACGGATTCGTGAACTCGCGATCCAATCGGCAGGTGGCGCGCCCTCTAATGCGGATCGGGTCAACCTCAATAAAGAAGTGGTCCAGCTGCAAGAAGAATTATCTCGGATCGCGAATACCACTCGCTTTAACGGTGGATTATTGCTAAACGGGACCTTTGTCGAGACAGACTTCCAGATCGGTCAGTCAAACAACGAAGAGATCACGGTAAATATTGGTGACGTAAGGCCGGAGCGAATCGGGGCATATACCCAATCTACCGTGGAAAACGTTGGCCTGATTAGCCAGGGCGCCAGCCTTGATGAGATTAACAACGGCGTGAATCAGCAAACACTGATTGTGGGCGTGGGTTCTGAAGTACCCCGCACTGTTGCCGTGAAGCAAGGCGATGATGCGAGAACAATCTCAGACAAGTTAAACCAGGCCGGCGCGATGATCAATACGACCGCGCGTACCGAGGTCGATGTCTACATTGGGGGAAGCGGTAGCTTCACCTTTAAGATTTCTTCAAGCGCGACACCTGATATCCAAGACGTGATTACCGTGGGTGCGACGGCTGGTTCTCAGGCGGCTGCTATGGCCGCTGAAGTGAACAGTGCGTATTCGGAGCATAATATCTCAGCCACAATTGAAGTGGATGATGATGGAACCGAGTTCGTGCGCCTCCTCCAAGATGACGGCTATGATATCCGCGTTGAGGATTATGTGACGACAGGTGATTCGACAGTCGATTTTGGCGGGGATGGGTCAAACGAGCTGACAGGGGCCTACGGTGAAACGGCTACTATTATTGGCGGTTTGATTACCATCGATGCACCCGAATCATTCTTGATCTCCTCGGATGACGAATACAATACCATTTTACAGGGAACCCGAGCGTCTCTTGAGGTTGTCGGTGTCAATAATGACCCCTCCGCGTACCAAGATATCAGCTTTGATGTCAATGTCAGCGGGGTGACGAAGACCATTGAGTTATCTGCACCACCGCCTGCCGTCCCGACAGGGGCTACCAATCCGGTGATGGCGGTTGAGTTCACAGCGACGGCCCAGACACAGGGCCCTTCTGGTGAGCAAATCGGTGCTTTAAGCAGAAACACATATACCGCGACGACGATCGATACGTCGACTGATCCTGCGAGGGGCTCTGCCAATTTACAGTTCTCTCTCAGCGTTAACGGTGGGACTGCACAGAATCTAGATATGGCCGATGCGCTGTCTGATCTGGGTTATGAGAGCGGAGACGCGGTGACGGCTGAGGATTTCGCGGCCGCCTTGCAGACAACAATCGCCAATAACGCTTATTTTGATAGCGGTGATGAGCAGGTCACAGTCACGCTGACCGATTACGGTCAGATCCAACTGAGCGTGGCCGGCGGCGTCGGATCTGTGACCTTCGCAGAATCAACACGTTATAGCACAGCGTATGCCGAGACCTGGACGGGCGCGTCAGATGTTGATGCGACGAATGACACAATTACGTTGACAGGTCACGGTTACACGACCGGTGATGAGGTTACTTACAGCACGACTGGCACTGCTGATACAGGTACACCTTTGGCGGCGGGCAATAATCCGTACTATGTTATCGTCGTCGACGCAAATACAATTCAGCTCGCTACCTCGTCAGCCAATGCGTTGGCTGGAACGGCAGTAACTCTCGCTGGTGATGGCACGAGCGAACAGATTTCTAGGGCTGCTGACGATGGGCTTGCTCGCGCGCTGATTACGAACGCCACTCCCGGGGATGGCTCAATCACAGAATCGGCGACTGACGGTACGCTGATTTTAGGTGAGACCATTAATGATGCGGCCGATAGCATCTACGGCCCGGTGAATCCGCTCGGTATCGTTGACCGGGTGATCGTAGCCGGTTCAAACGACACCTTCACGTTAGCAATCAACGATGGTTCTCCGACAATTATCGAGGTCGCTGCGGGTACCTACTACGCGATGGAAGAAGTCGCGGTCGCGGTTCAGTCTGCGATCGACAGCAGCCCGTTCGCTCAAACCGGTGATTTCCCGATTACGGTCGAGGCCACGACTGACGAAAATGGTGACTGGGGTCTCACTTTTGCGTCCGAGGACGGCTACAGCATCCAGCTCGGTGGGACGAAGTTCTTAACCGACGTGCTGGCGATGAACGTATCGACGGTCTCGTCGACGCCTGACGTTGATGTCTCTGCTGAGCAAACGCTGACAATCTCTGCCGGTCCGGTGGATGAGGCGGCGACACGGCTGGCGATTAATGTGAACGGCGGTGGGTTCTATGATATCAACTTGGCGTCGTATCTCACTGATGCCGGGGTCGGCTCCACCGCTACAACTGTCACGGAGGACCAGTTCGTCGAGGCGCTTCAGGCGGCTCTCGACGATAGTGTTTACTTTACAGGGGACGAGGCGGTCACCGTGTCTGTCACGAGCGCTGGCCTAATTCAACTCGATGTCGCGGGCGGTGACGGTACGATTGTCGTTGCCGAGCATAGTGCTTACCGAGGCCTCGGTGTCTCGAGTGGGCTCGCAGAGACATTGACGGGAACGGTTGCTAACGCCTCGGATCTGGGGAACGGTTTTGGTACATCTGACGCCGCCCAGTCAGGAACCGGTGGTTCAATTGTTCTAGGGGCTACTGCGAATACCGCTAATGGTGACGCACAAGATTCTAACTACGTGAAGCCGTTCGGTATTGCCCCGCTTGAGGTGGTGGCTAATACCGGGGATGAGCTTTACATCTCAATTGACAGCGGTGCTGAGACATTGCTCACCATACCGGCTGGCGATTATCTCAACATGGCTGATCTGGCGACTGCGGTGCAGGCGCAGATCGATGCGTCAGTCCAGATTGGATCATCGGCCGCTGTGACTGTCACGGTATCCGCTGTCCAGGATACCTCCGATGATACGTGGGGCCTCTCGTTCGCGAGCTCGGATGGCTCACAGGTCGATTTATTCGGTAACTTCCTCGGATCGACGCTGTCTGTCAGTACAGGCTCGGACAACGCCACCCAGCTCGGTCGATCCTC
>Ga0181553_10004592_pt1 | contig 11690 bp, 9 predicted proteins | sample 011ome_17_FD_133753 | JGI IMG/M metagenome (GOLD analysis project Ga0181553, IMG submission 133753) | Coastal salt marsh microbial communities from the Groves Creek Marsh, Skidaway Island, Georgia - 011502XT metaG (megahit assembly) | ecosystem: Environmental > Aquatic > Marine > Intertidal zone...
CGGTCCATGGGAGTTGTATCATGTCACTCAAGTGTTTGAAATTCAGGGTTATAGCTATAACGATGATTACTCGGTAACAACATTCCTGACTTCAGGCTACCCACCCGGAAGTTATGATGTTTTGATTGATCTCATCGATACCTATGATAATAGCTTGGTAGCAACCTTGAGTGCCGATCAAGATTATGACCTGGTTGCTTTACCCCTTGAGGATGTGACTTATGAGGATTCAGTAAACTATGACTCTGATGTATCAATCTTCGATGCTGAGATTCAACTGCTCAACGATCAGGATAATGATGGGTTCTACCGCAGCTATAGCATCCGCTTCGATGCCGATGTTGACTATGGTAGCAAAGAGATCTTCGCCGAGATCTGGTCACGAGATGAAACTGGCGAGTGGTATTTAGAAGCTGTCACAGAAGATTTCACACTGGATGGCAACTCTACTCTGGATACCTACATTCTTGAGACAACCTTAGAGTCAGGATACGCAACCGGCTACTACGACTTTAAAATCGATATCTTTGATTCAATTACTGAGGAGCTGCTGACATCAAGTGATGCATTCGATGGCGAGTTATCTCTGGTGCCATTAGAGGATATTCCATCGGATACGGTCGCCTCAACGCCTCCACCAGTCGTTACTTCAACAGTCATTATTGAGTCAGGCGGAGCGGGGAGTATGTTTGGCGTGATCGGACTATTGTTAATGACATTGCTCTTGAAGACACGTCGCCCAATGCTTGCAAAACTGAGAAACTAGCAACAGCCTCATCTGAGGTAGAGAAGAGAGCCATGTTCACAGAGCATGGCTTTTTTATTTTAAGTTATAGCGCTCGGTCACTTTATCGGTGGTTAGCATCAACTCAAGAACACCCACCAATGAGTGGTATGTATTCTCAAATTCAACGAGTCGATGCCGAGAATTTTTCCGCAGCACCGCCAATTCTTCTCCGAGGCTGGTCTTGTCGAGTTTAGGGACGGCAGTGAGTGACAGCGTGTAAGCTGCAAAGCCAGGCGATTTATACTTGCTTTTGATGTATTCAACCCGATCTAGATCTGTCTCAAAGTCTGACCAGAGTCTCAGCTCAACATCGTCTGTCGCGTCACCTGCCTGAGAAACATATATCTCGAGACAGTTGACATGCTCTAGTTGAATCTTCAGATGTCTGAACAAGCCAGTTATTTCCTTCCGGTCAAAAAGTGCAGAGAAGTCGAATACTTCGGAGTTTGATGCAAATGGCTCTAGAACCTCAGCCGATGTATCAGATTCGATGATGTAGGGCACAGAATATTGATTTCTTTGCCGCGCTACGAGTAATGACTGCGTCGGTAAACACTGGTGCATCCAGGCCTCGATTAATCTGGCCTTAGTACTCATCCAAATCTCACCCGTGCAGTGTTTGAGAATATCGGCATTTTTGCTGATCAGCTTGCTCAGAAATATCGCCGCCTTATGTTGCGAAACCCGATGATCGCGACACAAGCAAACGGCACCATCTGGAGTGATTGCAACCACACGATAAGGTTCTGACTTAAGTTTAGCGCTGCGAAACTTGCGATTAAATCCTTTGAACTCTAGATAGACGGTATCGCGTATCTGAAAATGTTTATACTTTTTCGTGCGAACCTTCAAACCATTAATGGAAAGTCTTCTGTGGTTCCTTTGTATTTCACACCATATAGCTTCATCACAACAGGAGATTCGTAAATATATCTCTGCTCATTTCGACGCTTGGTAATGCCCAGTCGTAGCCGGGTGTAGTCACTGGTTGATGAGTGACGCATCTCATAGTCATCGAAGAACTGATCTGGTACGTGGTCGATCGGCTCCTCCATGGACAGTATAGGGTCGTTCAACACCGCTTCTGTGATATCGGTTAGGTAGAGTAAGTAGCCAAATTGATTGAATTCTGCAATCAAATTGTCAGCCTGCTCTCCGCTATGCTGTTGGAGCTGACTGAGTAGCTCGTGCGAGCGTACTTCAGGCAAATTCTCTAGGCGTACCGCATTGATACTCCACGCTGTGAACGTGTCCTGTTGAATGCCAACTTGGAGAAATTTAACCCGATGAGCACTATCCTTAAATTGCCATGAGCAGGCACTGAGCTTTCGTCGGATACCATCACCCCGGTAACGGAAGGAGTACATCTCTGGAGCAAGTTCCTTCTGATCGGCAATTCCCTTGAGTCTGATCGAGGTTAAGTGCTTTTCAAGCTGACTCAGCATCGACTGTCCAAGTCCTGAGAGCTGTATTTGATTGGCCGTGGAAATCGCAATTTCCTGAATCTGGATTCTTTCTTTCGCTGTGGACACGAAGCAAGCGACATATGGCAGGGCCTTGATATACAGATATTCCCAAGCTTTGCTGACCAGGGCCAGTAATGAATCCTCAGCATCAATTCGGTATCGATGTTTCTTAGCTTTGATAAAGCCTTCAAGAAATATATCGAAAGGATGCTCTCCGGGCTCCTTACGAATCATGTACAGAGACATGTGGAGCGAGCCAATCGTATGCTTTTTCAGGACATAAGGAATAGGACCAAATAGTTGTTCATGCTTCAGTTCCAGATCGGGAAATCTCAGTAACAGCTCCATCCCATCGACCACATCGAGCAGTTGCTTTACTTTGAGCTGAATGCCGCTGGGAGATATATCAACCGACCGACTCATCACCAGCACACCAGAGGGCATTTCAATTTCGACATCAGTAGCGAAATTCAGGCGACCTTCCTGACGATTCTGACTGTAGCCAGCGGGAATCACCTGTGGGTGCGTTGAGGCTAGATCACCATCCGCGTCTGGATCTGGTGGAACATTTGCTGAAGCGTATTTCATGACAGAATTGTATATCTTCTCTGTATACCGTCCGTCATTTCGCTCCAGCAACATCTGATAATAGTCGGTCGTGCCACTATCCATATAATGAATGCGATCGCCGTAGTAAACAGGTGAGCAGGAATAGGGATAAATATTTCTGAGATCGATAGTTTGTTCGAACTTCTCTCTGACTTCGGATTGACTATCAGCATTTAGCTGCTCGACAAATACTTCACTAATCCCCTTTGCACCAAAGCGGTTACTGATGAAATGTTTAATCTCTTCGTCGGCCATTCAAACTTTCTCGTTAGGTATTGCGTCTTATGAGTCGGAGTGTGTGAAATTTACTAAAACTTAGTGACATTTACCTGCTTATCGACCAGTAGACACACTTCTTAACATTTTATCAAACAAAAAAACGTTTAAAAACAGTACTCTGTATACATATTCGCAGTTGGCATCAAAACTGCTTAACCCAGATTATTAGGTGAAACGAATTATAGATTATTGGGTAGCAAAAAATGAATAGACCAACATGGGCACATTTAAGAGAAGTTAGAACATTCAATATGCGTATTTTAGCAGTAATGTTAGCAAGTATATTATTCAGTGTAACGCTGACCGGATGTGGTGAAGCAAAGTCTCACGCCACTGAAGAGAAGGTAGTCGTACTGGTTCCTGTTCAAGCCAATCAAGTAGCCGTCGGCTCAATCGATGCCGCCTATGGCTCTACAGCAGTTCTGGAAGCTGCAGAAGAAGCTAATGTCGCAGCTCGACAGACCGGTATCGTTACAGACATTCTTGTTGAAGAGGGTGATTTCGTAGAGCAAGGTCAAATACTAGCGCAACTAGAGACTGAACAATTGCAACTACGCCTGCTTCAGGCTCAGGCCAATCTGAAACAGCTTGCTAATGAAATGAAGCGTATGGCAAGTATGCATAAGCAAAATATGATTAGTGCTGATGCATACGAGCGTGTTCAGTTTGAATACGAAGCGCAAAAAGCCCGTACTGAGCTGGCTCAGTTAAATCTTGAGCATGCCACAATTCGTGCCCCTATCAGTGGTGTCATCGCCAATCGCTATATCAAAGTTGGCAACATGATGAAAATTAATGATGAAGCATTCAAAATCACTGATATGTCTGAATTGCACGCTGTCGTTCATTTACCAGAGTCTGAGAAAGCTGAATTAAAAGCAGGTCAGACAGCATTTGTTCAGGTTGCGAGTCGTGAAGCGCCGTATCAGGGACATATTGAACGAATTAGTCCAGTTGTTGACCGTGGTACAGGAACAATTCGCGTCACAGTATCTCTTTCTGGATTAGAAGAAGGGCTTCGTCCTGGCATGTTCGGTCGCGTAGGCATTATCTACGATACACACGAAAATACATTGCTGGTTCCCAAAGAAGCACTGGTGACCGAGGACAGTGATGCCTTTGTATTCATCGTAGAAGAGGGCGTCGCGCACAAGAAAATGGTTGAAACTGGTTTTGTTAACACAAATTCCATTGAAATTATCTCTGGTGTGAAGGCAAATGACTTTGTCATTACCATGGGCCAGCGTAATCTGAAAGATCAAACCCAAGTCGAAATAATCGAGGCGGTTGCACAACTTTAGACATTACCTTTAAGACGATCTGTCATGCTCCACTCCCCCCCCCCCGGTTGTGGAGCTTTTTTTTGCCTGACAAAAATAGGCAATGTTATATTAGTGCAAACCTAAGTCATTTGAGATCACACATGTCGGAGCTGCTTGATTCAGTCAGTACGGAAGTCCGTTCGATTGGCGACTTGATATTGCCATACTTTGCGAATGTTGCCCCTGACCTGAAGGCAGATGGCAGCTGGCTCACAAAGGCAGATAAGTTGTCGCATCATAGACTGTTAGAAGCATTACCAAAGTTATACGATTTGCCTGTTCTGAGTGAGGAGACTGATAAGCTGCTGCAGCAACAAATTATCACTGACAGTCACGAGGGCTACTGGTGTGTCGACCCACTGGATGGCACATCAAATTTTACTCAGGGGATCAATTACTGGTGCATCAGTGTCGGTCTGGTAGTATCCGGTGAAGTAAAATTAGCAGTCGTGTACGACCCTCATCGTAGTGAGTTATTCTCTACTGAGTCAGCGCAGCCTACAAAACTCAATGGCAAAACACTTGTCACATCGCCCAACAATGATCTTGCAGAGGCGACAGTAATGATGGATCTGAAACGCATTCCAACAGATCTGGTTACTCGTCTTATTGCTGATCATCCCTATCGTTCTCATCGTTGCTTCGGTGCGAGTGCATTAGATTTTTGCTGGCTTGCGGCAAATCGCTGTCAACTCTATTTGCATGGTCAACAACAGTTATGGGACTGTGTAGCTGGCAATAAGATTTTGCAAAATGCCGGTGGCACTTCAGCGACATTTACCGGTGATAACATCTTTCAGAATGATTTAGCGCCCAAGTCAGTTATTGCAGCATCCAATCCACAGTTGATGCAACACTGGCAAAATTACTTCGCCACGATTTATTCGACGTAAAATGCTGTATAGTCAGCATAAATTCTCAAACAAGACGAACACCTTGCAGATCAATAAACCCATAAAAGCATTATTAATCGATTTAGATGGCACTATCGCCGATTCTGCGCCTGACTTAACGGCGGCATTGAATATCAGTCTGAAAAGCCTAGGCCTACCACAGTACTCATTATCTGAAACACGACAATGGATTGGTAACGGCTTGGACCAACTACTCAATCGTGCCATTACCAACGATTTCCATGGCACGGCAGAGCCGAAAATTCTCGCACTTGCCCGAGAGGAGTTCTTTACTGCTTATGCTGAAATTAATGGTAAAGAAACACAACTCTACCCTGACATTAATGAGGCGTTAAAGCGCTTTAATCAAGCCGGTATTTTGCTTGCTTGCGTTACTAATAAAAGCAGGCGGTTTACACTACAATTACTGGATATGTTGGGAATACATGAGCTATTTGATTTTGTCATATCTGGTGATGATGTTGATGATAAAAAGCCCGCACCAGACTCGATCAATGTGGTGTTAAAGCACTTTGATTTGTCCGCTGATGAATGCCTTATGATTGGTGATTCAGATAATGATGTATACGCAGGCAATCGGGCTAATGTGGATGTATTGGCAGTCAGCTATGGCTATTCTCAAGGGGTAAATCTATCCGAGCTTCCTATTTTGGGTATGATCCACTCTATTAATGATATTGAACTAACTAATCAGGGATAAGAATTGCATATTAGAGCATCATTACGCCTGCTCACTTTATTCATTTTATTTGTCTGTTTACCGATTACAGGCGCTGAGCAGAAGACACAAATAAACAAGTTCCGATATCATGATCAGTTGATGGGCTTCTGGCTTGGTCAATCCATAGCCAACTGGACTGGATTAGTAACCGAAATGGATAAGATTGGTGGCGCTGGTATCCATGGTAAATTCTATCGCCGCGAGGATTGGGGGCGTACCGATCTGCCAAGCATTTGGGGGCAGGGTATCCCGAGTGATCTGTCACCAACTATCGACTGGGTAATGCGCGTTGACCAAGAACCTTGGGGCTCGGATGATGATACTGATATTGAGTATATGTATCAGTACCTAATGGCGCAGCATGAAACCACCCGTCTATCAGCAAAACAAATTCGTGATGGTTGGATGACCCATATTTACTCTGATGACAACACGCCGTTTAAATCAGCTGATGGGAAACCGGAAAATTATCTCTGGGTGTCCAATCAGCAGGCACATGACTTGATGCGCAACGAATCCATGCTGCCGCCTGCGACAGGACGACAAGCTAATAATCCGCACTACGATATGATCGATGCCCAACTCAGTACAGAGATCTTCGGTTTATTTGCGCCATACAACTACGAAGTAGCCTTGGCTATTGCCGATTTACCTATCCGGACCGTTGCTGACAAAGAGGCAGTCACGGCAGCACAGTTTTACGTCATTCTGCATTCACTTGCAGCCGGTATCGACCCTGCTAAAGACGTTAAAGCTCAGATGCAAATAATCGCTCTACGAGCGCGAGAGCACCTCCCGAACAATAGCTATTTAGCACATATGTTCGATGAGATTTATGCCGCTTACCAAGCGCAGAAGCCATGGGAGGATGTCAGAGATGCGGTTTATCAGACATATCAAGTCGAGGGAAAGCACGGTTATGACATCAGTAGTCGAAACTTGTATTGCAATGGCTGTTTCGCTTCTGGGATCAATTTTGCCGCTAGTCTGATCAGTTATTTCTATGGCGAAGGTGATTATAAGCAAACCGTTAAATTAGCGGTCCTGATGGGCTGGGATTCTGATAATCCTGCGGCAACATGGGGAGGCCTGTTAGGATTTATCTATGGGTACGAGGTTATTCAAGGGCTGTTTGAGGAAAATTTATCCATCCAATTCAATATTCATCGCACACGTGGCGGATTTGCTAATAACGGTCGTGATAACTTCAAACAAATGGCCACTATGGGGGTTGCTGTGACCGAGCGGGTGATTATTGAAGAGATGAGAGGTGAGCTAGATGACAGTATTTGGTTGTTTCCAATTCAAAGATAAATTCATTAGACTAACTCTCAGCAGTCCAACATAACTCACTATCTCAAGGAGAAATGTATGTATCAGCTACGCTTATTAAGTTTAATTGCACTCACAATAGCTATCACTGGATGTGCCAATATTTCCAAGACGCCTAATGAACAGCGTGCTTCGATACAAGCTATGCGCCAGGAAGTGTTAACTGACCTCTTTCGTGACAAACCAGATACCCGTTCACAAATCAATTCTGCACCAGGTTATGCGGTATTTAGTAACGTCAATGTGAATCTGATTTTCGCCAGTATAGGTGGTGGTTATGGCATTGCTAAGAATATGCGCACTGGTAAAGAAACCTACATGAAAATGGGTGAGGTGGGCATAGGTCTGGGCTTGGGCGCTAAAGATTTCCGTGCGGTAATGGTGTTCCATACCGATAAAGCATACAAAGATTTTATCGATTTTGGCTGGTCCGTTGGCGGGAATGCGGATGCGGCTGCCAAGGCATCTGATCAGGGTGTAGCGGCCGGTAAAGAGGCGGTATTGGATAATGTCACCATTTATCAGATGACCGAAAGTGGTCTCGCCCTTCAGGCCACATTAAAGGGCGTTAAGTTCTGGAAAGATAGTGATTTAAACTAGCGTCACTCTAGTAATTTTCCATTTAGCCAGTCAAACATCAAGTTTGGCTGGCCATTAAGTTCCTAAAAACTGCATTATTGGTCACATAACTCACTGTTTTAGTTGTAATAATTAAGTTTTTGCTTATTATCTTGTTTATGAGTTGGCAAAAGCATAAGTTCTATCTTAAAAAATCGCTGCGTATCAAATGCATCTCTAGCCTGTTGATACTAACAGCCGCTGCTTTCACAGCACCACTCATACAGGCCGCGCCAGGAGATATCCTGTATCAAAACAATTTTAATTCAGCAGCTGCATTAAGTAGTGATTGGACGCGTCAAGGCGGTAACAACCGAAATGATTTTGAGGTGACAACATCTGTTTATAATTCAGCTGGTAGTTCTCTGAGGATCAGGGACGAGTCAGGTGGTATTTCTGATAGTGGATTGATTGATGCCTCAGGAGTTTCTGCACTAGAGGTAAGTATTTGGGTTCAGAGTGGAACCTCTGGTGGTACCGATCCCGATCCAGGTGATGATCTCGAGCTCTACTATAGCGACTCAGGTGGCACATTCAATCTGCTGTATACTTTCCCGGGAACTGCTGCGGCAACGACTGTTTTTGAAGAGGTTATCACCCTGCCTGCTGATGCATTTCACAGTGATTTACGTTTTCGATTTGAAATGACGGGAGGTGGTAACAATGAACGCTGGTTTGTTGATGATTTTATCGTGCGTGAGCCTGATGATGGATCAGGTGGCGGCATCGAGTACATTGAAATAAGTACTGATGGCAGTGCATTAACCTGTACCAGTGAAGATATCACCTTGCGTGCCTGCGCTAACTCAGATTGCTCAACGGTGGCATCTGAAGATGTGATTGTGACCTTAGCGGTCACCGGCAGTGCAACCTTTGACACGAATCCAGTGACCATACCAGCGAATAGTAGCTCTGGTGTTTCAGTCACCTTGACGGATCGTACCGCGGAAACTGTGACTATCTCTGTTAGCTCAACTTCAGTAGCCACTAGCGGTACCTCGCCACAATGTTCAAATACCACCTGTCAGGTTAGTTTTGCCGACTCCGGGTACTTATTATCCCTACCAAATCATAATTCTTGCGCCGGCTCTTCACTGTCCATTCAAGCGGTACAGTTATCAGATACTGGCGTGAGTTGTGCACCAGCCTACACAGGAAATCAGTCGGTTGGTTTTGAGTTCAATTATTTAAATCCAGTATCTGGCTCAACAATTCCTGTCTTGGACTCGTCTACCATGGGCTCTGCGGGCGCGACCCAAGTAAGAACGATTAATTTTGATGGGACAGCCTCGGCCAGTTTACCCTTTAGTTATGACGATGCCGGTCAGATTTCAGTGACTGTCAGTGATCAGGGCTCAAATGGGTTAACCTCATCCACTGTCAATACCGTTGTCACACCAGCACAGTTACTCCTCTACACCAACGATGCCAACAATGCCTGCACTGGCGCAGATTACGGGTCTTGTACGGCCTTTAAAACAGCGGGCATTCCCGGTGATGCATCCAGTGAGTTTGATTTAACCATCTCTGGCGCATGCGCTGATAATACGGTTACCCCTAATTTTGTATTATCCAGTATCGCTCTATCCTCGAACTTGGTCGCGCCATCCTCAGGCACCAATGGCTCGCTAGGTGTGACCTCGGTAGACATCACATCCGGGGGGACCGCAACCGTAAGCCAGACCATATCAGAGGTGGGCGCATTCTCCATCACTGCCACTCCAGGGAGTTATTTAGGAGAAAGTATCCCTGCGGCTACCTCCTCAACCATAGGTCGCTTCACACCTGACAGGTTCTTGATTTCAGATAACAGCCCTATGTTGGATGATGCAACCTGTGACTTTACCTATCAGGCTCAACAAGCGGTTTTCGCTCCTGGGTTAGCACCCGAGATAACAGTCACAGCTGTCAACAGTAATGGTGCCACGACGGTTAATTATGGCGGGGACTCAGTCAGCAATAACGACTTTTGGAATTTTAATACTGCAGACTATTCGGGTCGAACCTATAGCAATCAGGCATCGCCTTATCCCGGTTCCATCACTGCCGCGCTTGATTCGGTCACTATCGCGGGTGAAACCAACTATGATGGGGTCCATACAATCACCTTTGCCAACGATGCTATTACCCACAATAAAGCCGGAGTCACGCCTGAAACGACCAACGATGCGCCGTTTGATGCCCAGGTGCTGCTTACCTTAACCGCTGCCAGTCTGACCGATGCAGATAGCATTTTTTATGATGCTGATGGCAATGGAGTGGCCGATAGTTATGAATCGACAACCATTGATGGCACCAACATTCGCTGGGGTAGATGGAGTCTCGAGAATGGCTTTGGTTCAGAATTACAGGCGATATCGGTGAATCTCACTGCGCAATACTTTAATGGTACGCAATTTATAACAGCGACAACCGATAATTGTACTGCCGCGGTGACCATTGCTTTGAGCAACTACACGGGTAACCTCTCGGTGGGGGAAACCACCGCATCTCAGTCTGCCATTACGTCGGGTATCATACCCATCAGTCTCTCTGCGCCTGGTGCTGGTAATACTGGCTCTGTAATTATCACGGTGACGACACCGGCCTGGTTAACCTATGACTATGACGGCGATGGGACAGCTGAGAATGCCCAAGCAAGTGCTACGTTTGGTATCTACGAGGGACGAAGACCCATTATACTTCGCCGTCAAACCTACTAAGGCTATTTGGATTCGTCACCATACTCGGTCTTGTAATGTTGGCGTAATATTTTATTGACAGTATCTAGCTCACTTTTGAACTGACTCTGATTGGAAATGATCACACATGCCTTAATGATGTCGACTGGTTGAGTTTTGAAGTGTGAGTAAAACTTAAAATCCGATTCGGACTCAACAATCTTTGCCAAAATTGACTCAGGTATGACTCCGTAATCTGCTCGTCTGCGGTGCACAAACTGGATCAATGATGTCCAACTATCGAGTAGCGCTACTTTTTCGGGATGAATAAATCGCTCAGTCGTGGCCTGCCTCACAGTGGCGCCATAATATTTGTCACGTTCAGTTTCTAATTCAGCACCTATGTCACCCGCTTTCGAGTAAAAAAGCAGTATGGGTTCAAAGATATATGCAACAGAGTCTGCTGCATGCTCTTTAAGCTGAGGTATGCCACAGGGCAAACATCCTGCAACGTCAATATCACCCTGCATTAATCCACGCATTATTCTGGGCAGAGGTAATGGCTTTTCATCTAATGTATAGTCTTGCCGGTCGGAGAAAATATGCTTTATAGCACCCGGACACACGCCACCATGTTGTCCATCAACGTCCTCATAAAATGGTGGAAAGGGTGGATAAGCGATAGTAATTTTGGTTAGAGGTTCTGATTTATCTGCGGCCTGAATCATACTCATGGTGCTGATTAACATGGTCAGTGTAGAAATAGAAATCAACCTCATCAATCCAGTGCTGCAATTGTACTGACTATACTTATGTTTCATTGTCGTTGGCAGATTAAATTTTCGTGGCGGTAGATTATGATATATCTCTATTAAATGCCACACTTACTAGCAATAGTGTCGTTTTATTGGTGATTTAAAAGTCGCACCTACCCCCAAAAGCTTTTTGAACCTGAACCCCATATTGAACAGTTATTTTGCGA
>Ga0181553_10004594_pt1 | contig 11688 bp, 10 predicted proteins | sample 011ome_17_FD_133753 | JGI IMG/M metagenome (GOLD analysis project Ga0181553, IMG submission 133753) | Coastal salt marsh microbial communities from the Groves Creek Marsh, Skidaway Island, Georgia - 011502XT metaG (megahit assembly) | ecosystem: Environmental > Aquatic > Marine > Intertidal...
ATTTTTTAAAAGCATATTTGATTTTTCTACTGCTTTTTTTTTAACCTTTTTGTTTGCTTTACCATTATTTGTAATTGCAATAATAATTTTGTTTTATGATAAAGGTCCAATCTTTTTTATTCAAGAAAGAGCAGGCTTAAATGGTAAATCAATTAAAGTATTTAAATTTAAAACTTTGATTGAAAAGAAAGATAAAAAGGAGAAGGTTGCATCAAACTTAGGAAAATTTTTAAGATTAACGCGTTTAGATGAATTACCTCAGGTACTAAATGTACTTTTAGGTGATCTAAGTTTTGTTGGTCCAAGACCACTATACCTAAAGTATAATAGACTCTATAACAAAGAGCAAAAACAAAGGTTAAAAATGAAACCAGGTATCACTGGTTGGGCTCAAATCAATGGGGATAACAACATAAGTTGGGAAAAAAAATTTAAATTAGATATATGGTATATTCAAAATTTTAATTTTTTATTAGATATGAAAATTATATTTTTAACTATTATATTTTTTATTAACAGTATGTTTTACTACAAAAAAAATAAAAATAATAAAGTTGTTATAGATAAAGAGTTTGATGGTAAAAATTAATAAAATGAAAATAAAATTTAATAGTTGGCCAGTTTATTCAAATAATGAAATTAAAATAATCAATAAAGTAGTAAAATCTGGAAAAGTCAATTACTGGACAGGTAATTATTGTTCAATCTTTGAAAATTATTTTAGGAAAAAATTTAATCTAAATTATACTGTGTCTATCGCAAACGGATCAGTAGCTCTAGATGCTGCTCTAAGTATACTTAATTTAAAAAAAAATGATGAAGTTTTAGTTACCTCCAGGTCATACATCACAACTGCTTCAAGCATTCAAAAAACTCCTGCAAAAATAAAATTCTTAGATGTAAATTTAAACAATCAAAATATTTGTTTAAATGATTTAAAAAAAAAAATTAATAATAAAACTAAACTAATTATTTGTGTTCATTTAGCTGGTTGGCCATGTGATATTAATAAAATAAAAAAAATAATTGGAAAAAGAAAAATATTAATATTAGAGGATTGTGCGCAAGCGCATGGAGCTAAAATAAATGGAAAATATGTTGGATCTATGGGTGATATTTCCACTTGGAGTTTTTGCAACGATAAAATAATGAGCACTCTTGGAGAAGGAGGAATGGTTGCTTGTAAGAATAAGAATATTTATAAAAAATTATGGTCCTACAAAGATTGTGGAAGAAATTACAACAAAATTTTTAACTCAAAAAAAAATAATAATAAACTATTTAAATGGATACATGATTACGATGGAACCAATTTACGAATGACAGAAGTGCAAGCAGCTGTAGGAATTGAGCAACTTAAAAATTTAGAAAAAATGATAAATTTAAGAGAGAGAAACCTTAAACACATATATTCACGAATACAAAAAAGTAAGATTGTTTACTGCCCAATTTTGCCAGAAAATATTAAACATGCAGGCTACAGATGTTATCTTTTTTGTAAAAATTTTTCTATCAGGAATAGATTTATTGAATATTTAAATAGAAATGGAATTGATGCTAATCAGGGTTCATGTCCAGAAATATATAAAGAAAAAAGATTCAATTTAAAAAATAAAATAAAATTAAAAAATGCAAATAAGCTTGGAAAGATCTCGGTATCATTACCTTGTCATCATTTATTAAGTGGTAGAGATCTGTCGAATATTGTAAGAGCAATAAATAAATTTATTAATTTGAATTAAATGTGGTTATCCTCAAAAAAATATTTACCAATAATAATTTTAATTATTTTAGACGTATTAAGTGTTTTACTCTCTGTCTATTTTTCAGCTGCATTGATTTATAGTGGCTTTATACCAATCTTGGATCTTTTTTTATACTACACAATCCTATTTTCTTCATTTGTATTACCTGTAAATTTTTTATTTAAGAATTATACCTATTTAAATAGATCTTTTGGAATAAAAAATCTAAAAAATATATTTTATGCATCATTAGTTATTTTGATATGTTTAATTTGTTTTAAATATTTAATTGAACTATTAAAAATTAATTTGCATTTTTATGATTACTATTTTTTCTCATTTAGAAATATATTTGCTCAGATCATATTTTTTTCTTTCTTCACTATTTTAATAAGACTGCTCTTAAGTAAACTTTCTAATGTTATCTATTATGATAATTTAAGTAAGAATTTAGAAGAAAATAATTTTGTAATATACGGAGCTGGAAGATCTGGAATGCTTTTAATAGATTATTTTCAAAGAAATAGTTTAACAAAACCAAGTTTCATAATTGATGATGATCCTCTTAAAATTGGAAGATTTATACAAGATATAAAGATAATTTCATTTGCCGAATTTGAAAATATTGTAAATGATTCAATTGTAAGTATAAAAAAATTAATTTTCTGTATTCCATCTTTAGACAGTATTAAAACTGATGTAATTAAGAAAAAAATTTCTAAGCTGAATATTAATTTTGAGCAGCAATCTGCAGACTTTAACAAAAAAAATATGATTAATATAATTGATAAGATTTCTCAAAACTCAAAAAATATTAAAGGAAATCTTGATGATAAAATTAAATCCTACTTTCGCGACAAAACAATTTTGGTAACAGGAGCAGGAGGCAGTATTGGTAAGGAGATTTGTTATCAGGTGTCAAAATTTAATATAAAAAGATTAATTGTTATCGATATTGACGAATACAGGCTCTCGGTATTGAATAGGGAAATACTTGTAAACAACAAAAATTTAGAAAATAAATATTTCAATTTTTTGGGGGATGTAAATAATTATGAGTTTGTAGAAGATGTTTTTGATAACTTTACACCAGATATTGTTTATCATGCAGCCGCTTCTAAGCATGTAGATCTTGTGCAAAAAAATTGGTTTCACGGTTCAATGAACAATATATTGTCAACATTGAATTTATGTAAATGTTCAAATAAATTTAAATCAAAAAAATTTATATTTATTTCAACAGATAAGGCAGTTGAGCCAATTAATTTCCTAGGAATTAGTAAATCAGTTGGTGAGAAAATAACAAAATTTTATGCTCAAAATAGTAATATTGGCAGTTATTCAATAGTAAGATTTGGAAATGTAGTTGGTAGTTCAGGAAGCTTGTTAGATATAATAAAGAATCAAATCGACCATTCTGACATCATAAATGTAACAGATAAAAATATGACAAGATATTTTATGACAATTTCTGATGCTGTAAATTTAGTGCTTATTTCAACAAAAATCTCTCAAAATAGTGATTGTCATGTTTTAAAGATGGGAGAACCAGTAAAAATTTTAGATGTTGTTCAAAATATCATAGAACAAAATGATATATATAGAAGCAGAAAACTTAAAATCAAATTTATTGGAAAAAGACCAGGAGAAAAATTACATGAAAAACTTTTTGATGAAAATAATATTCATAAAACTGAAAATGTTCATATTTTGAATGAAACAAAAGTGCTTAATTTAAATGAGCAATCATTTAAAAGTTTTTTCGAAAATTTAGATAAATTTAAAAAAAATGAAAATTTATTTAAAAAACATCTAGAAGATTTTATTTCAAATTAATGCAAGCTATAATTTTAAGTAGATTCTTAATTTATGCGCTACCTATTTTATTAGTTTCAGGACCATTTTTACCAGATTTAGTTGTATCTTTTTTAACATTATATTTTTTAATTTATTTGATAAGTCAAAAAAAATTAAATTATTTTTACAATAGATATTTTTTATTTTTTTTATTTTTTTGGTTCTATGTTTCTATTAACTCAATTTTTTCTGAATATTTTATATCAATAAAATCAACCCTACCTTATTTAAGGTTTGGAGTTTTTTTTATTTTGATAGCTTTTTTGTTTGAGAGAAGAAATTTTTTTTTTTATTATTTAAATAATGTAATTTTTTACACTATTATATTTTTATTTATTGACTCTTTAATTCAAAATTTTTATGGATACAATATTATAGGAATTGCTAAAGATTCTAGAATTAGTAGTTTTTTTGGAGACGAAAAAATTTTAGGAAGTTTTATAATAAAAATTTTACCAATTTATATTAGTATATATTTTTACTATAATAAAAACAAAAACTTTAGTTATAAAATTTTTTTTATTTTATTTGTTAGTTTAATTTTAATTCTACTTTCATCAGAAAGAAGTGCTTTAGGACTTTATTTATTATATTTATTACTTTTTTCAATCTTATTTTTAAAAGATAATAAAAAAATTTTAATTTTTTTATTATCTGTTTTCTTAACAATATTTTTAATTTTAATAAGCTCAGATAGATTGTACAAGAGATATGTAAGCGATACAATCAATCAACTAAAAGTATCATCAAAAACTTTAGATAATAATAATTTTTATATTTTTACAGAATCGCATGACGCAATGTTCAAAACCGCTTTTAAAATGTTTAAAAATAAACCATTAATTGGTCACGGTACAAAAACATTTAGAATTAAGTGTAAAGAAAAAATATTTTCATCACATAATCCAAAATATTCTTGTAATACACATCCTCATAACTATTATATACAAATATTAGCTGAGAACGGTATTATAGGTTTTGTTTTTTTATCTATAACTTTTTTTTATTTTTTGTTTCTCTTTATAAAAAATCTTTTCTTAAATAATACCAAAATTCATTTAAATTTAATAATATTATCAAATTTATTATTTCTCTGGCCGTTAGTTCCTCATGGAAATTTTTTTAATAATTGGATATCAATATTTTTTTACTTGGGTTTAGGTGTATTTTATAGTTTTCAAAAAGAATAAATTATAAAAAAAAATTATTTGATAATAAAAAGAGTGACAAACTTATATTAATCTAATAACTTGCAAATTAATGATTAATTTAAAATCAAAAGAATTTTCAATTGGATATGGTGATGTTAAAAAGGTTAAAGTTGGAAAATCCAACCCATTAGTGTTTATCGGTGGCCCATGTGCCATTGAAAGCAGGGAACATTCTTTAAAAATGGCAAAAAAAATAAATAAAATTTGTCAAAAACATAAAATACAATTCATTTTTAAATCATGCTATAATAAAGATAGTAGATCTTCTCCGGAAAGCTTTAATGGCGTAGGAATTGAGGAAGGTCTCGATATACTTGCTGAGGTAAGAAATAAAGTTAAAGTACCAGTTGTAGCAGATTTTTCAGATGTATCATGGGCTAAAGCAACGGGTGAAGTTGTTGATATAATTCAAATACCAGCTTATCTTTGTAGACAGACATCTATACTAAGAGCTGCAGCAGAAACAAATAAGCCTATTTTAATTAAAAAAGGTCAATTTATGAGTCCATGGAATATGAAAAATTCAATAAGAAAACTTGAATATTTTGGGTCAAATAAAATTTTGCTAACAGATAGAGGCACCTTTTTTGGTTACAATATGCTTATTAATGATATGCGATGTTTTCCAATCATGAATGAAACTGGATATCCAGTTTGTTTCGATGCAACTCATTCTGTTCAAATGCCAACTTCGATGGGAAATATATCAGGTGGACAAAGAGAATTTATACCTCATTTAGTTCGTTCAGCGTCAGCATGTGGAATAAATGCTCTTTTTATGGAGGTGCATGATAATCCATCAAAAGCATTATCAGATCCTAATACAGTTTTAAATATAGTTTATTTAGAAAAAATCCTAGTGATGGCAAAAACAATGCACAAAGAAAGAATAAAGATTGAAAAAAAATACAATAATCTTCATGTTAAATAAAAAAAAAATTAGTGATCTAATTATACCCAAATCAAAAATACCAGTATTGTTAGAAAAAAATGTTCTTAAAGATGCCTTAGATAAAATGGGTAAATTTAAATTTGGTATTTGTTTTTGTGTTGATAAAAAAGGAAAATTAATTGGAGTTATGACTGATGGAGATATTAGACGAAAAATTTTAAATGTACAAAAGCCTTTTTCAGCTTTATTGAATGATGACTTTGATTTACATATAAATAAAAAACCAAAAAAAATATTAAACACATCTAGTTTGGCTTCTGGTCTAAGGTTAATGAAACAAAATTTAATTTGGGACTTACCTGTAGTTGATAAACTAAACAAATTGCAAGGAATGCTACACTTACACCCTGTTGTAAATTACCTTTTAAAAAAATAATTATTTTAAAGAATGAAAGTAATTGCATTTATACCTGCTAGGTTAGGTTCACGTAGATTACCAAATAAAATTATTAAAACCATGTTTGGTTTGCCAATGGTTGAACATGTAGTAAGAAGGGTCAAATACTCTAAAATATTTAGTAAAATAATTTTGGTATCCAACAATAAATTAATAAAAAAATATATTAAATCTAAAAATATAAATATAGTTATCTCTAAAAAAAAACATCTTAATGGCACAAGTAGAGCATCAGAAGTATCTAAAAAATTCCAATATAGTTTAGCAGCAATTTTATTTGGAGATGAACCTTTTATAAATCCAAAAAAGATTAAATTAATAATGAATAAAGTAAAAAATAAAATTAATGTTGAGTATGATTTAATTAATGTTGTTACCAATATTAATTCAAATGATTTCAAATCTAAAAGTGTTGTAAAATGTGTGATCAATAAAAAGGGATTTATTATAGATTATTTCAGAACAAATAAAAAAATCTCTAAAAAGTATAAAGTTTTTAAATCATCAGGAGTTTTTATTTTTAAAAAAAATACATTAGAAAACTATAATAACTTAATTTTTAGCAAAAGAGAAAAAAGAACTAGTATAGAGCAATTTAGGTTTTTAGATAACAAGCTAAAAATTAAATCTTTATTTGTTAATGGAATTAATCCATCAATTAATACAATTCAAGAATTTAACGACACAATAAATTCTGTTAAAAAAAATAAGAATGAGCTAGCTCTAATAAAAAAATTAAATCGATTATGAATTTAAAATTATACAAATTCTTATGCAGAGTAAGTGATAAAATTTTAAAATCAAAAAACTCATCATATAAAACAATAGCTATTTCTTCTCTGCATATTCTTAAAGAACACCCAACATTATTTCCACAATTTATTAAAAAAAAAAATAAAACTGAAACAAATTTCAATTTTGAAATTTTTAAAAAATTTTTTGTTTACCTTGTTAATTTTTTTATTGAAAGAAATAATTTTTATTTAGATAAAAAATTAATTAGGAGACATGATGTTTTAATTATTTCAAATATAATCAATAAAAACCATATCAATAATAAAGATTTTTATTTTGGTGATTTGGAAAAAAAATTGAATAAACTCAATATAAAAACTGTTACAGCAATTAGAAATTTTACAAATAATAAAACTTCAAATTTAAAAAAAAATTTAAAAAGAAATAGAATTTTATTGTCACAAAGAACAAGTATACTTTTTGAGCTTAAAATTATTTTAGAAATTTTTAGAGAATATTTGTATGTGAATAAAATTATAATTAATGAAAAAAACCTAAAAAAAAAATCAATTTTAAAAAAATTAATTTCAATTAAATCTATTGCTTATAATCTAAGAATTTCTAATCAGATTAAGCAATTAGTTAAAATATTAAAACCAAATTTATTAATTATCCCTTTTGAGGGGCACGCTTGGGAAAGACTTGTAATAAAAAACTGTAAGGATAGTTCATCAGATCTTAAAATTGCTGCATACCAATTTTCAGTCAAAACAGAAAATCAACACTCTTTGTTCAGACCTTTAAAACGTGAATATAATCCAGATATAATTTTATCCTCTGGTATTGTTACTCAAAAATATTTTAAAAAAAAATATGATTGTCCAGTAAAAATTCTAGGATCGCCAAAATTTTCAAAAAGCATAAAAAAAAATAAATTTAATAATAATTTTTTGATTTTACCTGAAGCTTTTCAATCAGAGATGGAAATTTTATACAACTTCTCTCTATCAGCAGCAAAAAAATATCCTGAATATAATTTTATTTATAGACCGCATCCTATGGCATATAAATATTTGGATAATTTGAATAAAATTAATTTAAAAAACTTTAAGATTTCAAAAAATAAATTTAAAGTTGATTTATCTTATTGTGGTTATGCAATTTATAGAGGATCTGCATCAATTTTTGAATCTATTTCTCACGGGCTGTTTCCAATTTATTTAAATAAAAAAAACGAATTAAATATTAATCCTTTATACTCAGTTCTCCCAAAAAAATTTATAGTAGATGATACTAAAGATATAGAGTCAATAGTTAGAAATAATGAAAAAAAAAAAAAATTTAAAAGTATAAAACAATACACTGAAAAATATTTTATGAAACTAAATGCGAATATAATAAAATCAATTAACTTAAACTAGAAGGAAAATGAATTTTTTTTTTGGAATTAGAAGCAAATTTATTAACAGTGAAATTAAAATACCTAAATTTCAAAATTCAGGGAAGTTTAATCAAAATATAAAGGTTTTTGAAGCGTTCCCATTAAACAATAAATGGAATATAAATAAAACTGATTGTGATGAAAATAAAGACTTTTATTTTATCTCTAACGAGATAGAAAATAATAAGATTTTTTTTCTAGCTCATGAGCATGAAGTGGCACAAAATAAAATAAAACTTTTTGATGAATTAAAAGATTTCAACAATTTTACTGATACTGCTCCTGCGTTTAGAGCAAATCTTAAACTTTTTTTAGACAATGGAGGTATATCTTCTTATCAGTCAGAATATCCTTTTGAAATGACAAAAAGAAGGGGAAATATTTTGAGTCCGATAAGCATTCTATTGAACAAGAATGCAGAAAAAAATATTATTTTTTTTAAAAACATTTTTTATAAACCAATTAATGAAAAAACGTATTTATATTTCATCAATTTTCAGCAAAAAAAAATTGTTAAAAAAGTAGAAATTTTATCAAATTATTTAAATGAAATTATAGTTGATAAAGAGTTTCTAAATAATGATATCTATTTGTTTACTGAAAATTGTCTTGGTATTCCAATGTATTTGTCAATTAAAAATTTTCATTTATCTTTTGAGCATACGCATCCACCACATCATTATATTTTAAGTCAAAATAGATACAAAAAAATTAATATTTTAAAAAATGAGTTTAAAAAAATCTTTATTAACTAAAGTAGCAAAATCAAAGTTATCAAAAAAGATAAGAAATATCTTAAATATAAAACCATCTTTTGATTTAGTTGATTATAACACTAAAAATATAAGTGTCTCAGATGCTTTTTTTTGGCGTACAGACAACGAGTTTGAGACTATTTTTAAATTTTCAAATATTCTAAAATTTTATTATGGTGAGAAAGATAAGAATATAGAAATTATATTTTTTGATAAAAATAATAAATTTTTAAAAAATGAAACCTTAAATGCAAATCTTGTTAATGAAATTTTAATTGATAAAAATTATTTTGATAATTTAGAGAGTTACGGTGTATTTTATGTTTTTCATAAACCAGAACACTACTTTGATGGTATAATAAGGAATAGTTGTTATACTGGATATTCTTATAAAAAATCTTTACCATCATTTGTCCACGGGAATACAATAGCCGCTGAATTCAATTATAATTTAGAAAAAATTGAATATAATCTAGGTGGTTTTTCTTTATTTAAAAATAATACCTATATAGTCCAAAATCAATTTGATAATAAAAGAACAGAGATAATGTTAATTAATACTACTAAAATAACCTTAAATGTTTTAATAAATGAAAGTAGATACAAATTAAAATCTGGAAATTCTATAATAGTGGACATAGGAAAAAAAAAATTAATTAAGATCAAATCTAATTGCTATTTATTAAGACCAATTATTTTTTGTTATGATAATGCATTTTTAGATGTACACCATGGATAAACTTTGATGAAAAATTATTTAGTTATTACAGGTGGAGCTGGTTTTGTTGGATCAAATTTAATAAAATTTTTATTAAAAAAAACAACATACAAATTAATAAGTATAGATAACTATTCGACTGGAAATACAAGAAATCATATAAAAAATAAACGGATTTTGTACATAAATTCCGATACTAAAAATATTTCAAAAATCCTAAAAGATAAGACAAAAAAAATTAAAACAATTTTTCATTTTGGAGAATTTGCAAGAATTTTTCAAAGTTTCTCGAGAATGAATGAGTGTATCAATTCAAATTCCATAGGCACGTTTGAAGTTTTTAATTTTTGCTTAAAACATAAAATAAAATTAATTTATTCTGCAACATCTGCAGCATTAGGTAATAAAGGAAATGATGAAAACTTATCTCCATACGCCTTTTCTAAAGCAAAAAATATTGAATTGTTAGAAAACTTAAAAAAATGGTTTAAATTTGAATTTGAAGTTATATATTTTTACAATGTTTATGGACCTGGTCAAATTTCAAGTGGTCCTATGGCTACAGTTATAGGTATTTTCGAAGAGGCGTTTAAAAAAAATAAACCACTACCAGTTGTAAGACCTGGTAATCAGTCAAGAAGATTTACCCATATAGATGACACTATTAATGTATGTTTTGAAGCTTGGAAAAAAAATAAATGCAAACACTACAGTATTTCTAATAAAAAAAGTTATTGTATAATCGATGTTGCCAATTTCTTTTGTTCAAAAATTAAATATTTGCCACCTAGAAAAGGAGAAAGATTTGCATCAGCTCTTACAAAAATGAATTTATCTAATAGAGTTATAAGAAGATTTGGTAAAATAGACTTAAAAAATTACATCCATAAGTTAAAACTGGAGTTTAACAATAGATAAATTTCCAAAATCAAAGCAAATTAAATCAGATAATTTTGATTTACAAACATTTTATTTCAAGTATAAGACACCTGCCTGGTAATTATTGCGAAAGGGTTATACCCGATCCCATTCCGAACTCGGAAGTCAAGCCTTTCTGCGCCGATGGTACTTTGTCTTAAGACATGGAAGAGTAGGACATTGCCAGGCATAATTAATAATTATGAAAATAAAAAGTTCACTCAAATCCATAAAAAAAAGAGATTTAAACTCTAAGTTGGTAAGACGTAGAGGTCGTGTTTACGTAATAAATAAAACTAATCCAAAATTTAAAGCAAGACAGAAGTAATTTTTATGGATAATGAAGACCATAAAAATACATGGAATAATTTTACAAAATTCGTGTTGTGGGGAACAGTCGCAGTTATTGGTGTTCTAGTTTTAATGGCAATATTCTTACTATAAGGTCAATGTATGAAGATTGCTTCTATATCAGAAAATTTAAATGTTGAAAAACGTGTAGCAATCACTCCTGAGATTGCAAAAAAATATATATCCCTTGGTCTTGAAGTTTCATTACCTGAAAATTATGGAGTTCATCTTGGGATTAAAGATGCTGAGTATGAAGAATTAGGAGTATCAATTTCAAAAGATGAAAAAGAAATCATATCAAGTTCAGATATTATTGTTCAGCTAGGCTTATTAAATGATGACAAAAATTCTTTAATAAAAGAAAATCAAACATTTATTGGAGTGTTAAATCCCTATGATAATAAAGATAAGATAAATGATTTAGTTAAAAAAAATATCAATGCTTTTTCACTTGAATTACTTCCAAGAATAACAAGAGCTCAGTCTATGGATATACTTTCCTCACAAGCAAACCTCGCGGGTTATAAAGCAGTAGTAGAGTCGTTCGCTCATTTTGAAAAAGCAATTCCAATGATGATGACTGCAGCAGGAACAATACCAGCTGCAAA
>Ga0181553_10004596_pt1 | contig 11685 bp, 9 predicted proteins | sample 011ome_17_FD_133753 | JGI IMG/M metagenome (GOLD analysis project Ga0181553, IMG submission 133753) | Coastal salt marsh microbial communities from the Groves Creek Marsh, Skidaway Island, Georgia - 011502XT metaG (megahit assembly) | ecosystem: Environmental > Aquatic > Marine > Intertidal zone...
ATGCCGTTCAGTATCTGCAAATCCCTGTGTATATTAAATTAAAATCCAATGAAACGGCAGGTATGAAATATTATATCAATGTAGGATTGGCTCCTTCATTTGCCATTTCAAGAAAGCTTTCTACCAAAGTAGATCCATATAACACTTCGGTTTATGAAGGTACAAACAGTACTTCTCACGATCCCAATAGCACAGAAAGCACACGTTTTGAGTTTGATGGAGGCAAAGAAGAAAACACACAATTCATTTTCGTAGACAACATGTCATCAGCTCGTATGTCATTAATTATCGGAGCAGGAATTGAATATCCTATTTCTGGTAATGCAAGCTTTATTGCTGGTTTACGTTTTGACAATGGATTTACAGATTTCCTTTCGGATAATGCCTACAGTGGTAGACATAACTTCATTTCATTAACAGCTGGAATTTTATTTTAATTCCCCATTGAATTGAATGCTACGCATAGCCATTGCTCAATTAAACTTCAAAATTGGCGATTTCGAGGCCAATACCTCAAAAATCGCCGACGTCTTATTTACGGCTAAAAATCAAGGGGTTGATTTGGTTGTATTTCCCGAAATGTCAGTTTCAGGCTATATGCCCGATGACCTTTTGGATTATCCTTCTTTTGTAGAGAAAAGCGAATATAGCCTGGAGTTGGTCGCTCAAAGTTGTCAAGGGATTGCGGCTATTGTTGGTGGGGTGATGCGTAATTCCGGCAAAGGGCGCTTACTTCAAAATGTCTGTTGTTTCATGCAAAACGGCCGTATTGAAACCGTGATTCCCAAAACCCTATTACCCACTTACGATGTTTTCAGTGAATCCCGCTACTTTGAGCCTGCAACAGAGCAACAGGTAATTTCTTTTAAAGGAATAAACATAGGCATCGCTATTTGTGAAGACCTTTGGGATTTGTACAATAATTTTGAGTATACCAAAAGTCCTGGAGAAGTACTCAAAAAACTTGGTGCAGATTTGATAATCAATCCATCGGCATCACCTTTTCATTTAGGAAAAGATTCTCACAGAAATCGGGTTTTTAGCGGTCAAGTAAATCGATTTAACCTTCCCGTTTTATATGTGAATCAAGTTGGTGTGCACACAGAATTGATATTCGATGGTAGCAGCCGAGCTGTAAATAACAACGGAGAAGTTGCCATACAACTGCCCGATTTTGAGAGTTGCATTCGCACAGTAGAATTTGGAGAAAATGGATTTATTCCTGGTGATGGTGCTGTTTCTTTAGATACGGACCCATTACCCCAACTATACAAAGGTCTCGTCTTTGGAATACGTGATTACTTTGAAAAAATGGGATTCAAAAAAGCGGTAATTGGAGCATCTGGTGGAATTGATAGTGCGTTGGTCCAAACTTTGGCCGTTCACGCTTTAGGAGCCGAGAACGTTTTGGCAGTCATGATGCCTTCACGATACAGTTCCGAAGGTTCTGTATCCGATGCAAAGAAATTAAGCGATAATTTAGGTAATTCCTGCATAGAGCTTCCCATTCAAGATATACATCACGCATACGAAAATACACTTGAACCCTATTTTAAAGATCTTCCAGAAGGATTGGCTGAAGAAAATTTACAAGCACGTTCTAGAGCGGTATTATTAATGGGATTAAGCAATAAACTGGGATATATATTATTAAATACGAGTAACAAATCCGAAATGGCCGTTGGTTATTCAACTTTATATGGAGATTTATGCGGAAGTTTATCGGTAATTGGAGATGTATACAAAACCCAGGTGTACGCATTAGCGAATTATATCAATCGCAACGAGGAGATTATCCCCTTTAATATCATAGAAAAAGAACCAAGCGCTGAACTTCGTCCTGAGCAAAAAGATTCGGACAGTCTACCGCCATATCCAATTTTAGATGGGATTTTGAGGATGTATATCGAAGAGTTTAAAGGTGCTGATGAAATTGTAATTGAAGGCTATGACATGCATACGGTTCAACGGGTTTTGCAACTGGTAAACAATAGTGAATACAAACGTTATCAGGCTCCTCCAATTTTGCGAGTTAGCGCTAAGGCTTTCGGTAAAGGTCGAATCATGCCCTTGGTGGCTAAATATCCTTGATGAAAACAAAAATTTATCCTCCAGAGTTTTTTAAACTTTGTGTGGCAGCTTTGCTTTTCTTTTTTTCATTCAATTTAGTAATTCCTGAGTTACCCAATATGTTACGTGAATTAGGGGGTGCCGCCTATTTAGGATGGATTATACCGGCATTCTCGGTAAGCGCCTTGATAGCTCGTCCCATTTCGGGCTGGGTAACGGATAATATCGGACGGAAGACAACCCTAATTGTGGGATGCGGTTTTTGTATTGTTGCCGGTTTCTTTTATCCATTAGTTGGGACCATTTTTGGATTTCTCTTCGTTAGAGTGGTTCACGGATTTTCGACGGGTTTTACTCCAACAGGATTTACGGCTTATACCGCTGATATTGTTCCCAGCACACATAGAGGCAGAGCAATGGGTTGGCAGGGTTTATTCAACAATGCAGGTACCAGCTTGGGCTATGGTTTGGGAGCAATCATTGCCTTACATTTTGGAAGAGATACCATGTTCATTTGCAGCGCACTTTTTGCACTTATCGCAATTGTTATTTTTTATACCCTTCCGGAAACTTTACCAGCCGATAGAATAAAAGTTAAACCCGAATTATCATGGAAAAGACTCATCTACGTTCCCACTTGGAAACCCGGTATACTTATGCTATTTGTTTGTATTTCTTTAGGATCCGTTCTTACAATCATGCCTGATTACACGGTTTCATTGGGATTCAGCAATAAAGGACTTTATTTAACATGGTATATTGCTTTTTCGTTACTATTTAGACTAATAAGTGGGAAAATAAGTGATTCATTAGGACGTGCTTGGTCAACAGCTATTGGAACAGGGGTTCAAGTATTATCCATGTGGGTTTTAATCGCCGAACCCGGTCCGATTGAAAATCAACCTTATTTTTTTTACCTCAGTGCGGTTTTGTATGGAATTGGACAAGGATTCAATGCTCCAAGTCTGTTTGCTTGGGCAGGTGATTTGGGAGGTTCCGAAAATCGTGGTAAATCGATTTCTACATTATTTATTAGCTTAGAACTTGGGGTAATTATTGGCGGATTGCTATCGGGATATATTGTGGCTCAATGGGGTGGCAATTACAAAGATGTTTTTTTTATGAATGGAATGGCCTTTGGAGCAGCCTTCCTGTTTAGCCTTTATTTTATAAAGTATCCCGCATCACCGGATGCCGTTGAAGAATCCAAAAAACATCATTCTTCCATTTAGAATATATATTGTAGGAACCGTAAATATGATTGATGAATTCCTTTTCAGTTTTAGGCATTCGATGGAATTTCCTTTCGAATGATCCTTCCATATAATCAATATAATATCGGAAGTCTATCATCCCCTCATACCAATTTGCATAAACCGCATAGTAATCGTTTCCCATTCGTATCGCGGTAGTCTTACGCTTTTTTGGATAACGCATTCCCACTAAATTGAAATAGGCTTTCGCATAATAAGAATTCTGACCGTCATTTCCGCTTTCTTCTACTTTAATTGCCGTGTACATTTTGTACCATTTACCCATCACTTTTTTCGCTACAGTATGTAACTGAGCCACTTTGGGGATTTTATTTAATGGTAATTTGAGGGTATCGTAATATAAATAACCCTCACGTATTGAAATTGGGTTGATATTTTGAGGCATGCCATAGATTCTTTTGGGACTCATATCCAAATTTGATGCTACGAATATTGCTGTAACAGTTAACCCTAACAATGCGATATGGCGCAAAGCTCTTTTCATCTTAACGAGATACTACTGCGCCCAATTCTTTGGCAATTTCTAATTTCTTGGTGTTCAGATGATCTAAGAACATCATGATTTGTTCTGGATCTTCATCTGGATCGGCCAATTTTAATTGTTCTTTTATGATAATCTCCTCAATTTTAGTACGTCGCATATTCAAGAAAACATCAAGAATCTCTCGGATAAATTGATCGCCCTCGTTTTTGATATAGATCATGCTTTTCTCAAATTGAGAACTCAACGTATGTTCTTGGCTAAATACAGTAGCTGCAAACGATGCTAGCTTTAAATTCGGATGTTGTATCCACTCTTCTACGTTCGGCCAATTGTTTTCCTCGTAATGTTCGCGTAGAAAATTTAAAATCTCAACGTTTTCATCATGAAGGAACTCCAAACTATGGTCACTATCTAATTCCTCAAAAATAAAATCAACTACCCTTTTTTCTTCATTGAACGGCTCTGCCCCAAATCGAATCATCAATTTTAAAAGCGCTTTTTCTTGATGAAAATCATTTAAACTGTAGTTGATGATCGGGTTTTGGTCCGGTATATTATTGATAAGTAAGTCAACTTCTTTTAATACTTGTCGACCTTGGTCAATACGCTTTTTTCTCAAGAGTTTCGATAACTCACTGTGCAATATAGCTGAAGAAGTATCACATATCCGTTCGAGTTCCTTAACCAAAGAATCTCTCTTGAGAATATCATTTATTAGGGCTACGGATTGCAAAATATCGCGTAGGGCTTCCGACCGTTTTATCGGATCGTTTCCGCATTCTTTAAAAAGTAGCTTTGCTTTAAAAACAATAAAGTTTTCTTCGTTAGAAACGAGGTACTGTTTGAATTTTTCAGGACCTAATTCTTTACAATACGAATCTGGATCTTGCCCCTCTGGCATCGTAACCACACGAACATTCAAACCTTCTTCCAGCAACAAATCAATTCCTCGAAGAGACGCTTTCATACCCGCAGCATCTCCGTCATAAACGGCAGTTGCATTATCGGTAAACCTCTTAATTAATCGAATCTGACCCGGTGTTAATGCCGTTCCACTGCTGGCTACGGCATTTTCAATTCCAGCTTGATGTAAGGTCATGACATCCGTATACCCTTCCATCAATAAAGCTTTATCTTCTTTGCGGATAGCATTTTTAGCTTGAAACACCGCAAATAGGAAATCACTTTTCTTGTAAAGTGGCGTTTCAGGCGAGTTTACGTATTTCGGAGCCTTGTCTACATTGCCCATGATACGGCCTGCAAAACCAATAGTTTTACCGCTGATTGCTATCAATGGAAACATAACACGGTTTCGAAACAGGTCGTAGAAAGAACCGTCTTTTTCTCTAGGCTTTATAAGTCCCGCTAGTTGCAATAATTCATCAGAATAACCCGCATTTTTAGCATAATCGTAAAAAGCAGTCCAACCCGAAGGACTATATCCAAGACGCCATTTTTTAATGGTTTCAATTGTATAGCCTCTCTCTTTGAAATAGGGCAAAGCAACAGATTGTCCTTCTTCTGAATCGTGTAATTGAGATTCAAAATATTGTAAAACAAACTCGTTTAACGCCTGCAAACTCTCCTTTTCACGTTGACTTTGCATGGCCTCATCGGAATTATCGACATCCGTTTCTACCAATTCAACTCCAAAACGCTTGGCAAGTTCACGAGCCGATTCCACGAAGGTGAGCTGTTCAATTTCCATTAAAAACTGAATGGAATTACCTCCTTTTTGACAACCAAAACATTTGTAAATATTTAAGCTGGGGGTTACCGAAAAACTCGGTGTTTTTTCGTCGTGAAACGGGCAATTCCCTTTATAACCAGAACCAGATCGTTTCAATTTCACATAATCCCCTACTAAATCCTCTATGGGGACAGTTTGCAACAATTGATTGATGGAATGTGGACTGATCATAAATTGATTTCAAAGATACACAAGTTATATAAAGTAGTGGATTTTCACAAATTCATTACCTTCGTAATTCTAACTATGAGTTTACTAGATTTACAAGAAAAGATTAAATCTCGGGCAAAGTCCTTGTTACCCGAATTGATTCAAATCCGCAGAAATATTCACGAAAATCCCGAATTGTCGTTTCATGAATTCGAAACTCAAAAGAAAGTAGAAAATTATCTTCAAAATAAATTGGGCTTAGAAACACAGCGTTTGGCCAATACCGGCGTTGTTGCTTTGATAAAAGGTCATAACCCAGAAAAAAGATGTGTAGGATTGCGTGCTGACATGGATGCACTACCCATAGTTGAAGTTGAAGACGGAAGGCCCTACAGAAGTAATGTAGAAGGTGTGATGCATGCCTGTGGCCACGATGTTCACACCACCAGTTTATTGGGAGCGGCAACAATCCTCAATGAAATCAAAAATCAATTTGAGGGAACCATTAAATTGGTTTTTCAACCTGGCGAAGAAAAATTACCAGGCGGAGCCAGTCTTATGATAAACGATGGAGTTTTAAACAACCCAAAGATCGATTTCATGATTGGTCAACATGTAATGCCATTAATTGATACGGGTAATGTAGGATTTAGAAAAGGCTTATATATGGCCAGTACCGATGAAATATTCATAACCGTGAATGGCGTTGGTGGACATGGAGCAATCCCACATTTAGCTGTTGACGCTGTTTTGGTTGCTTCACACATTGTGGTTGCCATGCAACAGATTGTATCAAGAAATCAAAATCCTGCCTTGCATAGCGTTTTATCTTTCGGTAAGATAATTGGAAATGGCGCTACTAATGTATTACCTCCTAAAGTTGAATTACACGGAACTTTCAGAACTGTAGATGAAGATTGGCGTTCGGAAGCTCATGAAAAAATCACCAAACTGGCACATGGTATTGCTGAAAGCATGGGGGCAAGCATCGAAATTGAAATTCGACGGGGATACCCATTCCTTAAAAATGACGAATCGCTCAGTGAACTTTGTATTTCGGCGGCAAATGAATACCTAGGCAACGAACATGTTCAACCTTTAGAACTATGGATGGCAGCAGAAGATTTTGCCTATTATTCTCAGGAAGTACCAAGTTGCTTTTACCGTCTAGGAACTCGAAATATGCAGAAAGGAACGCATTACAGTGTGCATCACCCTGCGTTTGATGTGGATGAAGATGCTATTGAAATTGGAGCTGGATTGATGGCTCAGTTAGCATTAAAAGCGCTTGACCAATAATCAGGCACCAATTATTGAACACAGATTATCAATGGCAGAATCCCAAATGGAAGCTGCCATTTCGGCTTCCTCAGGATCCACAAATTCGGTAATAATCAATTCGACGTCGCCAGTTATTGCGTCTTGTTCAATTCTAAACTCAAGGTAATCACCATCCGCTTCAATCAATTCGAAACGCGTATATTTATTGGTGACCGATTTGATTAAATTGGCATTGTATTCTGTACCATCTTCCCATGAAAAACGGTAGTTACCCCCTCCCATAATGTCAACACGATCGGCGAACCAGCTCTGTAAACCTGAAGGATTGGAAATATATTGATATAAAATTTGAGGCGAAGAGCGAAGTGCGTATTCCAATTCTAATTTCGACTTTTTTGATTCTTTTTTGGCCATTATTCGTAGATGTTTTGGGATAGTACAATTAATTTTAACATATTCATGCCAAAATTCATATCTCGCAAAGAAATCAAAAAGATTGAATTTTCAAAATAATATCCTATGAATAACTCATTATCTTTGTGAAATGACGTTCACCGTGCGCCATCTTTTGACCTATACCCTATTATTTACGGTGCTATTTATTATCGGATTATTTTCCGGATTCGATTTCATTACCACAACCATCTTATCCCACAATTCTAAAGGTTTTGACCTTATAATGTCAGTGCTCACAAAATGGGCTGAATGGCCGGTAATTGTGCTATCATTGACACTTTCGTTTTATGTTTTAGGACGAAAAGGTTGGTTTTGGGCTGCTGCATTTGCTTTAGAAGGCCTAATCATTCAAGGTGCAAAAAATTGGTTTAATTGGCCAAGACCTGCAGTGAGATTTCCTGAATTTGTGAGGACCATAGATGGCAATGCGCTTTCACAATGGAAAGCATTCCCAAGTGGTCATACTGCGGCTGTGTTTTTTGCAACCGCTATAATTTTTTCATTATGGCAAACAAAATGGCCGCGTATTTTCAGAATAATTTTACTTTTATTGGCTTTTTTAGTTGCCTACAGTCGAATTTATTTAGGACAACATTCATTCGAAGATGTTTTAGCCGGAGGCCTGGCAGGTTTATGGTTATATTGGGCTTTTCACAAATTATTTCAGCATAAAAATTGGCTTGAATCATGAGGAAATTTAACGTTCATTTGGTTTTTACCCTCTTCAGTTTTGGCATATTGATTTTAGGTGTCAACTTAACACCACTTTTTGATTGGGATGAATTGAATTTTGCCGAATCTGCCCGTGAAATGAACCTAACCCGTAATTATTTATATTCTCAAATAGGATTTGAGCCGTTTTGGGAAAAACCACCTTTTTTCATATGGTTGCAAGCACTTTCCGAGAGATTGTTTCAAAGTCATCAGCCATGGGTTTATAAATTACCCAATATTTTAGCCGGTGTATTCGCTGTTAACTGGGTTTATCATATTGGCGATCGTTTAGGAAAAAGAATGTTAGGCGGATTTTGGGCACTAGCTACTCTCTTTACCCTTGCTCCATTTATTTATTGGAGATCTGGCATTATCGATCCCATTTTTAATCTATTTATAGTTCTAAGTCTTTACAATTGGTATAAGATAACACAAGCCAATTTAAAGGAAGAAAGAGCTCATTTATATTACTTAATGGTTGGGGTGTTTTTGGGATTTGCCTTTTTAACAAAAGGTCCTGTTGCAATAGGGATTACCGGCCTTGTCGTAATATGGGTTACAGCAACTCGAGGTAAATGGCATGAAATATTAACGTGGAAGTTAATCCTAAGTCTAATCGGTTTGTGTGCCGTTATTGGACTTTGGGTATTCCCCCTATTACAATCCAATGGAGCACCTTTTTTACTTGAGTTTATCAAGTATCAAATCGTATTATTCAAAGGACAAATTGAATGGCACAATCAACCTTGGTTTTACCACTTTGTTGTATTGTTTTTCTTGGCATTCCCTGCATCAATTTTAGCACTTCCACATCTTTTCAAAAACCAAGTGATGGATCGTAATGTGGATATATGGAATTTGTTCATGCGCGCATTGTTCTGGGTCGTACTAATCGTATTTTCTATTACCACAACGAAAATTATCCATTACAGCAGTTTGTGTTGGTGGCCACTCACCTATTTTGGTGCTTACCAAGTTTATCTCATCCACACAAACAGATGGCATTTCCCCAAATGGTTGATTCTACCTTTAACGCTCTCAGCCTTAGGTATTGTACTTGTACTTTGGATTTTACCTATTACAGCCCATATGGATCCATTACCTGAATGGATTTGGAACAAATTGGATGTATTCACGAAAGGACTTCTTGAAAACAGAACTTCATGGTCTTGGACCTCATTATTACCCGCGGCTTTATTTACTTTTTGGTTTTTCGCCTGGTGGATTTTGCATTTAATTGGAAGAAGACCTCATGCGGGATTTTTATTTTTAATCAGCGGTTTAGTAGCATTGATAAGTCATATTACGTTGTTACCCCCTATTGGAAATTTGCTTCAAGGTAAACTGACGCAAACCATAAAAAACGAAACAAAAAACGGTGTGTTCCTAGAGGCCTGGCATTTCAAAACCTATTCGTTGTATTTTCATGGTGAGTTTACAGCTAAAGATTTTGAACAATTAAAACCAGAATTCCCCATTGAAGTCAACAATCCATATCCCAAACAAAGTGCACGACGATCGCATGCCATGAATGCCAATAATACTGATTTAATAAAGGTCATTACCAAAAATACATTTACCCCAGATTATGAATTCGATCGTAAATTCACTATCGATAAAAAGTTAGGTGGATATATTTTGTGGAGAAAGCGAAGCGTACAACCTTAGACTTATTGTATTATTTTTGAGGTAATAATACCTCCGTATGAATAAGCAAGCTTTAAGCATAGTAGTATCTGGATGGGAATACGGAGCAGGTAAATCGGGGACATCAAATGGCCCGGATGCATTAATTGATGCATTAGAAAAGAAAATTGCCTTGCCAAATATTCCACATCGCGTGTCTCAAACCGTTGAGGCAGAAGATGTTGAACATATATATTTCCCCCATTTAAAAAGAGCCCGACATCTATTACATCACCAATCAAGATTAGCCGATGCCATAGAACAAGCTACCCAAAAATCTCCAACCTTATTGTTAAGCGGCGATCACAGTAATGCCATCGGTGGTATTGCTGGATTTTGCAGAAATCGCAATATGGACAACGTAGGTATCGTTTGGATTGATGCCCATTTGGATCTACATTCACCTTATACCACGCCTAGTGGAAATATTCACGGAATGTCGGTGAACACCGCCATAGAACAAGACAATTTAGAATGTGCCGTTAATGAATTGGACGCAGAATGTACTTCCTTGTGGAATGAAATCAAGGGCTTGAAAAAAAGCAATGCTGTCAAGCCAGAGAACGTAGTTTTTATAGGAATCAGAAGTTACGAAAAACCCGAGTTGCATTTAATAGAATCAGCCGGTATCAAAGTGATTTTTGCTGAGGATGTGCACAAAAATGGAATTGAATGGGCTTTATCTGAGATAAAAAACCATTTTAAGGAAAATGTGACCGATTGGTACGTAAGTTTCGATGTTGACAGTATGGATCCATCCATATCACATGGTACAGGAACACCCGTAAAAGGTGGCTTAAGCAAAGAACAAGCGCGATCTACAATTAACTACTTTTGGAATAATCCCAATACCAAGTGTTTTGAAATCACGGAGATTAATCCAGAATTAGACACCGTAACGCCTATGGCAGAAGAAGTTTGTGACCTCTTACTCCCATTATTGAAATAATCTAAATTAAGATTAGGGATTTTGTACAGACTCGATTCAGGCATTCAGCCATTCTAGGGTATTTATACCATCTGCATAATCCCAGAGCTCTGGTTTTTGCGCGGTACCAAATGGCAATCCGTCAATAGACGTACCTTCCGAAACAATACATTGTATTTCATCTTCATGCTCTTTGAGGTATTGAGAAACCTCAGAAATTTCATCGTAATAGGTATAATTCACCAAACCTACGGGTGCGTGAAGCGTATTTCTTTCTTTGAATAATACAAAACCCGCATCGATATGAGGATCTAGGTTCATCAATAACAATGCTTTGTGATAATGGTAGTTATTGACGTATTTATGGTGATTGATTAACTCACCATATTTTTCTTCCCAAATAGGGAATAAACCTGCAAAATCAAATTCCCTAGGGATAAACAGCTGCGTAACATTTCGGCAACCCATACCGAAATATGCAAAAACATCTTCTCCTAAACCCATCACCTGTGACTCGGTTAGTTCAGTTGCCATTGGCAATACAGCCACACTATGCCTGTTCTTTCTTAAAATACAAGGTTTATCTCTAAAATAATATTCAAAATATCTGTGTGTATTATTGCTGCCCGTAGCAATAACACGATCAATCTCTTTCAATTGATCTGTATAATTGATCTTTAAGGGATCTCCTAATATTTCCTCAGCAAGTGATATCCAAATTTTAGGGAGTATATTATCATCTGAAGAAAGCTTCAAATGTAGACTGTATCCCGAAACACAAGCACTGATAACATCATGCATCACCACAAAAGGAATGTTACCTGCTCCAATAATTCCCAATTTATCTGATTTACTTTCTGCTGATACGCGATTCGACTCTAACCATTTTAAA
>Ga0181553_10004600_pt1 | contig 11682 bp, 7 predicted proteins | sample 011ome_17_FD_133753 | JGI IMG/M metagenome (GOLD analysis project Ga0181553, IMG submission 133753) | Coastal salt marsh microbial communities from the Groves Creek Marsh, Skidaway Island, Georgia - 011502XT metaG (megahit assembly) | ecosystem: Environmental > Aquatic > Marine > Intertidal zone...
ATGATCAACTCAAACATGGGGTAATGACCTACCATTTGCTCAAACAGATCAAGGAGACTCAACAAGACACCACGTTGATCTTGGACAATTGGTTTGGTCAATCCAGCGAAGGAGTGAAATTCTATGTAGATCGTAAATATCCTCGATCCACTAATGGCAAAGAAGCGCCGGTACAAACACCACAGATGTTTGGTAGGGGAGACTTTGGAGTAGGGATGGTAACCCAAGAAGTCAGAAACTCAATCCAACTGAATAAGGTGAAAACCTTAATTGGGAAAATAGACATGAAAGATCCCTACAAAAATATCCGCGCGAAGGAGCCACAATTCAATGAAATATTGCATGAACAAATACGCAAGCAATTGGATGGCAATCGATACGAATTCAACCCCGAAGCGGATTATGAAAGATTGGGGTATACCATAACCAGTGGAACTATGTTTTGGATGAACAATACTAGTATAAACACATACACGATCCGCTACCAGGGTAAAGATTTGAAACAGGTCACCATTCCTCAATTTACCACAAAAGACCCCAAAGAAATTGCTATGAAGATTGCTGAGTCGATAGTTAAGGAGATTCAAAAATTAGAAAGATAATATAGAGCAGGTTTTATATCTAAAGTTTAATCTAAATGAAATTTTATATTTTCATCATTAGCCTATTCATCTCAACCTCAACTGGTTTTGGTCAAAATGTAAAGTTCAATTCTATTATTCCGAGGCTAGAGTTGCTCACGTTTATGGATGTATTAATCTCGCCATATGATAGTTCATTAATGCTAACCTGTGGAAGAGATTCAAAATTATGGAATATTAACAGTGGCCGGCAATTAGCTCACTTACAAAATGTGGGGAATTCTAAAAATAATTCAATAGTTATAGATGCTTGTTTTGTTGATGGTGGAGATTACGTTATTCAAAGCAAATCACAAGTTTTTGAACTATGGAATATTAAAACTCAAAAATTGATTTGGCAATTAAGGAATTCTGGGAGAGAGATCTATTTGATACCGAAGGCTGATTTTTATATCGAAAAGAAGTTGGATTATTTACTTTTTAGAGATGTTTTATCTCATTCTGTTGAGGATTCATTGAGTTTGCCTCGACATTGCACGAAACTTGATGAGATTGAAAAAAATGGAGATTTCAATGGTGAAATCATAAAATTTACCGATTCGTTAAGGACAATATATCAATTGAATTTAAACGAAAGAGCTATAACCCAAATAAAACCGAACATGCATGATAGTTTTATTATCTCGCGCTGGATTCCAAATACAAATTTTTACATTGCTAATGTCAAGCGCGGTAGTAACTATTTTTATTATTTAGTTGATGTATTAAGTAACAAGCATATTCAACTAAAGTATTGGCGAAGGTATAAGAAAAATGAGTTAGTCCCAGTAACAGCAAACCAATTTGATATATATCAAGTTGATAAGGATAACCAGTGTTGTTATCGTTATCACTTAGAAAATGATAGTTTTTCGGTTTTTGAAATTCCTTTGGGATTTAATCGTAAATCGCGAGTTGTAAACAGTACGGTTTTTAAAATAAATTCAGAGAATCTAGTTATTGCAGAGACCACTAAAAGTGAAATATTATTATATCTCATCAATAATCGAAATCATCAATTCACTGATTACAGAGTAATAGATTTGGATGTTATAAAGAAAAAGTTAAATAGTCATCAACAAATTGAGGCAGTTGAAATAGTAGAGAACAAGGGAAAAATTATTTTAATAGTAAAAAATAACTTGAATGAATGTATTTCAATAATTAATGTATTTAAGGAGAATCCTACGTTCATTCGTTGGACTGTGAATAACGTATTTTTCGATGCACTTGCTGTGGTGAAATCTGATATTTTATTTACTTCAAATAAAGGTGTTTATCATTGGAAATTAGATGACCCATTGTTTATTCAAAAAGTTTCATCAAAGGATGAAATATTTAATTCCGATGTTGAGAAGAGTAAAATAAAATGTAGTTCAAATTCTAATGTGACATTTAAACTTAGGAATAGCGTCGAATCCTATGATAAACGAATCTTAAATAATCAAACCATTTGGTTACGTTCGGATTTTCAAAGTCTTCATTCTGACAGCGCCTTTAATTTTCTTTTGAAGAAGGATATCGTATTTATTTTTGATATAGTCAAGAACACGATTATCGATAGTTTCCATTTACAAACTACAAGGTATAAATTCAATCATATTTTCTTAGATACGCATTCTAAGAGCTATACTTTGGTTTTTACTAGCAGTAGTCATGGGCATAATTATGCTCTCCATTGCTATACTTGGGATAAAGAGCAATACACTAAAACCTTTAAAAAGTTAAGACTACAAAATCCAATATATTGGATTAAGAATACAGCGCTTGCATTTGAAATTATCCAAGTCGGACAAAGAAAAAAAGATTTTTCTACGATGGGTTTATTAAATGCAGAGGGTGCGAACAAACAAAACTCTAATCAAGTACGATTACTAAAATTGAATACCTCTGATGTAATTCGCTTAGACACCATTGTACAGAGTCTGGATACCGCGTTTAATTGGAAACGCAATACACTCAGTAATGTAAATCTAATGGAATTGAACAAGGATGGTATGATTATTATTCTTGGTGGTTCAACATTTTTTAAGATTAACCCTGAGGACGGTCATTGTACGGTAAATCAATGGTTGTCGAATTTTTTAAAAGATTCGGTTTTCACCGTCGAGAGTGCGGTAGTTAACCCCTTGAATGGGAATCAATTATTAATAGGAGATTGGCAAGGAGTTGTTTATTTGGTTGATTTAAATCAAAACAAATTATTGAAAAGAATCAAAGCACATTCTTGGTTATTAAGACAATGTGGTTGGTTGAACGATAGTACCTTGTACAGTTTGAATCCTGATGAGTTATCAATCATTTCTATTAATAAAAATAAAGTAATAGCAAGATTAAATGTTTTAGGAGAGAATAGTTTGCGTATTGAAACAGAAGATGGGTATAGTTATGTTTCACGGAATTCCGCAAGAATTATGACTTATGTTGATACGTCGTTGAACCTGTTGGATTTTACTTCCATTGATCATCTTGTTAACCGGCCGGATAAAATACTTGATTATTTCAATAAAAATATTAGCCCAAATCATGATGTTTTCAGAAATATTGTCAAGAGAAAAGCAAATAAAAGACTCCAAAAACCTATTCAACTAAATTCAAATGACATTACTGTCGATTTGAACCCATTACCTAAATTTGATTATTTGCAAAAACTAACGGTTAAGCAATTAAGTAATTCCCAGAATGAATTTAGTAAAATTAAAGTAGTTGTTAATGATGTGGAATCTAATTCCAAAGACTTTACAAATGAGGTATTTGTAGATACACTCGAGCTTAACATGGGGAAAAATTTAATTTCCGTAATTGGAATTGATAAAAAACAAAAGGAAGTATTGCTTAAGAGTATAGAGGTTGTTTCAACTGAGAAACAATATACTCCTCAGGTTCATTTTATAGGGGTAGGTGTGAATTTATATCAATATTTATCACCAAACTTAAATTATTGTATTCATGATGTTGAAGATGTATCAAGCGCACTTACCAAAAGGTACGGGAAAAAAAATATCCATAAATACATTTTTCTTGATGAACAGTTCAATAAACCCATGAAACTATTGGATTCAATAGATGAAATATCCAAAACTTGGGATGTAGATGATTTAGTTGTGTTCTGGTACTCTGGACATGGTCTATTGAATCAATCCTATCAATTCTATTTAACCACTAGCGAAACTAAGGATTCCAGTAGCAATATAATTGATGGACTATTGTACAATAATGTTGAGGCACTTATGGATAAAATCAAATGCCGTAAAAAAATAATTTTCTTAGATGCTTGTAATAGTGGTTTAACTTCTTCTGAAATTCAGTATTCAAATAATAAATATGCACAAATCAATACAGGAGTTAGAGGTGCAGGCAGTGGTTACAACGTAATAAATCAAAGTTATGATTTAGAAAAGATTAATGAGTTATTTTTAAATACTACATCAAACAGTGGAGTGGTTACCTTAACAGCTTCAAAAGCGAGTCAAAAGGCAACTGAAATAAGTAGTGCTGAAAATGGTTTATTTACTCAATCCGTAGTTGAAGTGCTTGAACAAAATATCAAGACTAAAATACCCTTGTCAATATTCACACATAGTGTTAAAGAGAAAATGAATCAAAAAACAAAAAGCACATTTGAAAAACAGGAACTTTCTTGGAGGTCAGAGTTACTTAACTATGACTGGGAATTATAAGTTCATTTAAGAAGCAACATTACTTGTTAAATGATTATTTTGGGATAATCTTTGATTATTTTTAATTTAGTCTCATATTATGAGAAATAAGGTAGTTATATTTTTATTGTTGTTGAGTGTATCTTCTGGCTATGGACAATCTAACAAAAGAGCGTTAATCGTCACTATTGGGGATTACCCGAATAATTCTAAATTAAATCAGACTTGGCCTGATTTAGCCTCAAATAATGACAAACAATTGGTTTATCAGCAATTGGTTTCACAAGGGTTTCCCAAAAATCAAATTCTTACCATCTCCGACCAACAGGCAACCGCTGCGGGAATAAAAGCAGGGTTGAATAGATTAATTGAAAGTTCAAAGCCAGGAGATCTGGTTTATTTTCATTATTCTGGACATGGGCAACAAGTTTCTGACGTTGATGGATCTTTGATTGCTAATGATCTACTCGAATTGGATGAACTTGACGATTTTGATGAGGCATTAGCGGCTTATAATGCACCGTTTAAAAGCTATGAAGGATACAAGCTCCAAGAGCATGTAATGGATGATGAGCTCAATTATTACTTTGGTAAATTAAAACAGAAATTGGGTTCTACAGGGCAGGTGATTGTTGTACTAGATGCTTGTCATTCGGGTTCTGGTACCCGTGGGGGTGAAGTTGAACGAACTAGAGGTACTGGTGAGCCTTGTGTTATTAAAGTTGGAAGTAGTTTTCAAAAGGGAATTTCCAAAGTAAATAATGCAGGTCTTGAAATGGATTTTACGTTTCAAGAATCGAATGATCTGGCTAATTTTATTGTTTTTTCTGGTTGTAAATCCAATGAAATAAACCGTGAATATTACGATCCTCGCTCAGAGAAGTGGTATGGTTCTTTGTCTTATTCTCTCGTGAAATATTGGGATGAGTTAAGTACTACATCTACTTATAAGGATTGGTATTCAAAAGTAAACCAATTTGTTTCTTTAGAATACAATAATGTGCAACATCCAGAATTAGAAGGAGATAACATTGATGTATCCGTACTAAAGGGTGAGGTTATAGAAACGGATGTCTTTTATGAGGTTGCTGACGTAAATAATGGTCGAATAAAATTAAAATCAGGGTATTTGTTGGGACTTGATGTTGGTGACTCAATTGCATTTTTTCCCATTGGAACAAAACGTATCAAAGATAATGTTCCATTGGGTATTGGAGTGATTTCAGAGATTAGGAATAACGATGCATATGTTTCAATCGCAGCTTCCTTAATAAGTGAGTATAAAAGGGATATTAAATGGAGTCTCAAGGGTTATTTGCATTCGAAGTCGCCTTTAACAAAGAAACTCTCAGTGAGACTTAATGTTAAAACTAGAAAACTGAAGAAAAAATTGATCAGAACTCTTTCATCTAATTCAAATATTGAACTGGTGGATCAAGGTGAAAAAATTATTTTACAAGATACTTTATTGGCCGATGACTTGTATGGGGTTATACCTAGGTTTGCATATAATAATTACTTAATCCAAGAATTACCTTACAAAGTGATGTGGAGTGATGATTCTTATGATTCATTATTGCAGATTTTGGAAAATACCCTACGTATCGAACTATTTAGACAGATTGAATTAGAGTCCAAAGCTTATGATTTTAAAGTTGAGTTAAAAAGATTAACCCAAGATAGGAGAGACACTCTATCGGTTGACCCTTCATTTGCAAAATATAACGTAGGTGATTTTATGGTCTTTACTCTGACGAACACGGGAACCGAAAATATAAGATTTCATGTTATGGATATTTATCCAAACAATATTATCGTTGAAATGGATCCAACAATTGCAAATATGGTGTTCCCTCCAGGAACTTCACAAACAATATTTTTTAGCGGTTCAGTAGAAGAACCATTGGGTTTGGAACAATTGAAATTTATTGCTACCCCTGAAAAAATTGACTTTTCACCAGTTACCAACCTAGGGCGCAGTTTAAGTAATACACGAGGCAATGATAGCAACCCGTTATTTGATTATATCAATCAATCCGTAAATACTAGAGGGGGTGGTAGTGGAATCAGTGGCCAGTCTCCATCTATTTGTATAAAAAATATGTATTTTGAAATATTGCCTAAGAGTATAAATTTTTGATTCACATTATCATGGAAGAAAGAAATATCTAAATTGCTACTCAACAAGTTTGGGTTTGAATAATGGATGATATTTGGAATATATTGGTGGTTGCGTACTTTATAGTTATGGGGCTTTCCATTTTCATGGTCCTATTAAAACTATGGATACCTCATTTAATTTTCTCAATTGACGAGGTTTGTGAGAACAAGAAGGAATTATGTGATTTTATCATTGATTACATGGAAATGGAGATGGGAGTATCTATTCAAAAATTGACCATCAAATTTGACTATTTACCAAATGAGGAATACCTCGGATACTATCAACAGGATAATCATAGTATAACCCTATGCGAGGATAACATAAATAATGTTCATTGTTGGATCCTCACTATTGTTGAGGAGATTCACCACGCCCTATTTGTGTCTACAAAATCAAGTATGAAGATGTATGAATCATTTAATAGAAAGGTGGGGTATCAAAATAATCCCCTTGAATACTCCGCTAAGTTGTATGCGGCGAATAATTTCAAATCGATCCACAGAAAATTGAAAAAGCAAAGTTTGATAAAATACAAACTGTAACAGGGTCATCTTGGTTTAAGATAGATAGACCACGGGAGAGTAACTAAAAATAGAATTTTAGTGTCCCCTTATGTAAATTGAAAACAGTTTTTGACGTTTGGGTTTTGGGGGAATGTAGTAAATTGCAAATGAAGCATATGAAAATTTCAATTTTTATTTTTATTTCAACCTTAGCTAGTTCGTTATTTTCACAAACAAGTATTAATACTATTGGAACTAGCGAAAAAAGCTCGGCTGGTTCGGTATCCTTCAGTATTGGTCAAACTGTTTTTAATTTTTCCAATGGAATAAATGAAGGAGTGCAACAACCAATTGAATTATTTCAATTGAATAGTGAAAAAAATAACCATAACAATAATGTAACCGTTTATCCCAACCCAACGAGCCAAAAAATATTCGTTAACCTGGATATCCCGTTAATTGGAAGCGAATGCTATACAATTATATCTGCGGATGGTAAATTAGTATTATCCGGTAAATTAGTTAAAGAGAATGAGATTAATATCTCTTCATTACCCTCAGAGATATACATATTTTCAATAATTCAAAATAAAAATTCTATTCAATCTTACAAACTAATAAAAAAATGAGAAATTTAATCTTTATTATTTTAGTGTCGCCATTCTGTTTACTGAATGCTCAATCACCAAGTAAATTTTCATATCAATCAATTTTGCGTGATTCAAAAGGCAGTTTACTTGTGAACCAAACAGTAGGAATTCAATTTACAATATTGAAAGGAAGTTCTAAGGGTACCACAGAATATGTTGAAAATCATATTGTAAATACAAATGAGAATGGTCTTGTAAGTTTGATAATTGGTGAAGGAAAAACGACCGATAGATTAACAGATATTAATTGGGGAGATGGTGAATTTTATCTTCTAAGTGAAATTGATTTATCGGGAGGGAGTAATTATACAATTTCAATTACCACTCCCTTAATTAGCGTACCATTTGCTCTTCATGCCAATACAGCAACTATTGCCGATAGCTTAATAGGTGGTGGTTCGAAATATGTAGATTTAATTACAAATCAAACTATTGATGGAGATAAAACATTTAATAGCGATTTGTTAGTAAACGGTATAACATTAGGTAAAGGCGGGGGTGACCAGATTTCAAACACCGCCATTGGTAATTTGGCACTTTATTCGAATACCACAGGGTATTCCAACACCGCCAATGGTTATGGAGTCCTTTATTATAACACCACAGGGAATGAAAACACCGCCAATGGTAAAGGAGCCCTTCAGTACAATACCGCAGGTAGTTCTAACACCGCCAATGGTATGCTAGCTCTTAATAGGAATACCATAGGGGTCGGAAACACTGCTAGTGGTTGTGCAGCCCTTTATTCGAATATCACAGGGCGCAGAAACACTGCTAGTGGTGAGTTTGCTCTTTATTATAATTCCACAGGGGGCAGAAACACTGCTAGTGGTAGTAAAGCCCTTTATTCGAATACCACAGGCCATTATAACACCGCCAATGGTTATGGAGTCCTTTATTATAACACCACAGGGGGCAGAAACACTGCTAGTGGTTGTGAAGCCCTTTATTCGAATACCACAGGCAATTATAACACCGCTAATGGTATTAAAGCCCTTTATTCGAACACTACAGGATATAATAACACCGCCACTGGTTTTGAAGCCCTTCTTAATAACACTACAGGATATAATAACACCGCAATTGGGAATCAAACAAATACCTCTGCTAAAACCTATAATAATGCTACAGCTTTAGGATATGGTGCTATTGTCTCTTCTAGTAATAGAGTTAGAATAGGGAATACTTCTGTATATAGAATTGAAGGACAAGTATCTTGGACTAGCGTAAGTGATGGACGCATCAAAGAAAATATTCAAGAAACTGTACCAGGGCTTTCCTTTATATCTGAACTTAGACCCGTTACCTATACCCTTAACACTAGAAAGCAACATGAAATAACAACGCAAGCAATGCCAGATAGCATTAGAGAGAAACTTATGCCATCTGATGAAGAATATCGTCAATCCTCAAGTATCATACGAACAGGATTTATAGCACAAGAAGTTGAAGCAGCTGCAAAAAGAGTAGGCTTCGATTTTGATGGTGTAAGTGCGCCTGAGAACGAAACCGATTTATATGGTATCCGCTATGCCGAGTTTGTAGTTCCCCTTGTAAAAGCTGTTCAAGAACAACAGGAATTAATTAAGAAACAACAGGAAATAATTGAGCAGCAGCGTCTAGACTTTCAGCAACAAATGCAATTATTAAATCAACGCATAGACAAACTGGGGGAGGAATGATTTTTCAAATTTTAATAATGGTCCTCAACTAATATAGAGGGCTTGGTGTTTGGAGAGTTGACCCTGTTCTAAATTATTCCCTCGAGATTTATTTGAAAGCGTGTAAAAAAACATGAAGAAATTTCTACTCTTAACCTTTTCAACTCTTACTTACCTTACCCAAGCTCAAAACGAGGCTAAAATGGTTTTGCCCATTGGGCATACAAGTGAGGTTCGCTCAGCACAATATAACACCAGTGGCAGCCAAATAGTAACGGCTTCTTATGATAATACTGCTAAGATATGGGATGCTTCAACTGGTGAGCTATTGCATACCTTACAGGGGCATACAGAATGGGTTCGCTCAGCACACTATAACGCCAGTGGCAGCCAAATCGTAACGGCTTCTCATGATAGAACTGCTAAGATATGGGATACCGAGACGGGTGAACTATTGCAAACCTTGAAGGGACATACAAATGTGATTAAATCAGCGATATTTAATTCTGAGGGCAGTAAATTAGTAACTACTTCATTTAAAACCGTGAAAATATGGGATGCTAAGACGGGTAAGTTATTGCATACCTTGTAAATGTATAAATATGGGGGTGGTTTAACATGATTCTATCAGACCAAAGAAATTAAAAAAACATGAAAAATTTAATCTTTATCATATTGCTTTTTCTAAATATCTTATCAGTTTTTAGTCAGGCGCAAAAATTTAATGATCCTAAATGGGGTGGTTTTCGGCATTTAAAAATAAAAGGGAAGAAAATTCCGAGATCAGTGAGGAAATCAATTGAAGATATATTATTTATAGAAGGAGGTTCTTATGTGAAATACAATCCTACATTTGCCCTACAAGATAATGATACAAATGTTTTGGTGAATTACAGTGAATTAGCGGGTTTACTAAATCCTTCTCCTTTGTTATCATTAGCTGGTTTAGATGAAAATAATGATTCTGTAGAATATGTTGGAGGCATTAAATACATCAGGTCCAAACCATATTTGCCTTATTATTTTACGCGTCCATTAGTGTCAATTCACTCCTTTTGGTTAAGTGATCATGAAGTTACAAATAGAGAATATAGAGAGTTCACGGATTGGGTGACCTCTTCAATTGCTAGAAAAATATTAGCTAAAAAATATCCTGAAAAATACCTAATGCCTAATACATCCTTATTCAAGCCGGATGTTGCAATAGATTGGAAAGACCCGTATTTGCGATCAATACTTTTTAATGACTCCAATGGAAAGGGGATGAAAACTGTAAATAAGAGCTTAATTAAATATCCTTATTATCCCGTAGGGAAGAACATGGAATATCATGAACATGAAGAAATACCCATTTATCCAAATGGGTTTTTACTTGATAGTTTTGACAACGAGGGTAATAAAATGGATTATTTTGAGATGTCTATCTATGATGATTTTCCAGTAATAGGTGTGTCCTGGAAACAAGCGATGGCTTATTGTTTGTGGAGAACAGATAGATTAAATGAGGCAATATTAAGACATGAATATCCTAATTACTTTCGGGATTTTCATCACGATTCTGGAACGATATCTCTTGAAGACGGTTTGCTCTTTCCTAACTATCGTTTACCGACTTCTGCGGAGTTGGAATATGTTACTTCAACCGATATTTCGAGTGATTTCTCTTCAAATACACATATGGGTTTAATGGATGAGGATGGAAATTTTCTTTTTAATTTTGGATCAGTTATAGATGCGAACGGTTCTGTATTAAAATTACCTCAGTCTGATGGTGCATTATTAACAGCAAGAGTAAAAAGCTATCCTCCCAATTCTAACGGTATTTGCGATTTAATGGGCAACGTTAGTGAATGGGTATTAGGTGAGGTAGATGATAAAATTGTTAATAGGGCTTTAGCGTTAGTATCTGATAATGATAGTGAAGCGCTAAATAAATGTATCCGTTACATAAAAGAGAATTTTGATACTACCAACGTCTCTAAGGAGACTATTTTGATGGCTGCTTCACGATTGAAGATCTTGACAACGGAGTTCGTTAGGAAATTTGGGAATAAAAACAACTTGAAATTTGTTAAAGGTGGTAGTTGGTCTGATAGTCCTATGTATCTTAATATTTTTTTAGATAATATTTATCCAGCTCAAACCCAATCTATGAAAGTTGGATTTCGAATAGCTCGGGATCATATTGGCTCTCCTATTTCCGGAAGATCTGGGAAACCACAAAAATATTATTATGGGTACAGACCACGTTGATTTGTTAGCCAAAAATGTACAAATAAAACCTGCTGTTAGCTCAATGTATTATAATCAGACCAGAGACTTTAAAAAAACATGAAATTTTATAAAATAAGAATCAGTGCTTTTATACTCCTTTTGACTTTTATGTTAATCGTGAGTTTTACCTACAATGATAAATCCAACAGCA
>Ga0181553_10004603_pt1 | contig 11681 bp, 8 predicted proteins | sample 011ome_17_FD_133753 | JGI IMG/M metagenome (GOLD analysis project Ga0181553, IMG submission 133753) | Coastal salt marsh microbial communities from the Groves Creek Marsh, Skidaway Island, Georgia - 011502XT metaG (megahit assembly) | ecosystem: Environmental > Aquatic > Marine > Intertidal zone...
TAAACAGCAGCCAACATAACGTCACTCATAGACTCGTAAGCACCCTCCATAAGGTCAAGGATGTTGCTTGAGCTGATAGTAGCGTTAGTGTCGTAGTCAATTACGTCAGCATCAGCAGCCATCTCAGTAGTCAACTCAGTACCAGCCAATTCAAGAGCTTTCTGAGCAGATAGTTTTGCGAAGTAGTCAAATACCCAGTCTTTGAATTCAGCATCCATAGTCTCAGGGTTGTGTTGACCTTTCTTCAACAATAGACCACGGTAAGAAGACTCAAGAGCATCCTTACAGTTCAAGAAAGACCACTTGTAAGTTTCAACAGTCATTTCTTTTTCAGCCACAGAAGCAGCAGATTGTGGATCAAATACACAAAGGTCGTTACCGAAAGTCAATGAAGCATCGAAGATAGGTACGTTTACTTTAGCTTTAACACCGTCAATAAGACGGAAGCGGTTCAATACTGCCGCTGATTTTACCATTGCATCGATGAACAAGTCTGGACGTCTGTCACCGTATGGCAAGTTTGAAATAGTTACACTCATTTTATATAAGTTTTAAAAAAGGGTTTCGTTTTACTTAATTTACAATAATTACTTGCGATTGAAGAAGTTATTGATCAAGTTCACTTTTTCAGGAGTGATTGCATCAAAAACTACTGTCTTGTCCTCAACTGTTTCAGCTACTTCCTCAGCCTTTTGTTCAGCAGCAAATTGCTCCTCAACTTCCAACTGATTGGTTTCTTCCTCAGCTTCAAAGTTTTCCTCTACTTCTGCATCAGCAGCAGCAAATTCCTCTTCAATGTTCTCAGCAACTTCTTCAGTAGCCTCGTACATCTTCTCTTTGTCTTCAGTCATTTTCTCTTCGTCATCTTGGTCTGCGTCTGCACTCATTTCTTCTTCTTGAGATGCACCCATAGACTCGATGTGCTTTTGAATCATTTCGATAGCACCCTTAAGGTCTTCAACGCCACCGAACTTCTCTTCAATAGATGTCACAGCTTCCAGGAGTACGTTATTCTCGTTCTCCAAAGCTTCGATTCTTGCCTCGTACTTGTTAGCCATTGCCTCAAATTGAGCCTCTAACTTACCAAGTTCTTTGGCGAAAGCAAATTCGTTCATTTGTTTTTCGTTATTTGTTGGTTTAATATCAGCTTTGATTTCGATAGAGAATCCATTAATATCTCCATTCTTAATCGAAGTAAATAATTCGTCAGACTCAATTTTAGCCTTTACGAATACGGTTCCGTTTGGAAGGTCATAGCCATAGTCCTTAGACTTATCGTTATCGCTTTCCTTCATCCAAACCTCAAGCATAACCACCTCATCAGTATCGTAAGCGTGGTTAATACCAAATGCGTTAAACAACCCTTCCTTAGAATACTTGTACATAATCTCTTCAATAGTCTCCTTTGTGAAGCGTACATAGTAGTATCCCATATCGGGACTGAAGCGTAGGATTTCCTTGTTAGGAATCATAATAGGTCCTACAACCTCTTTCTTTTCATCAGAGGCAAACATAGCCACCTTCTCAACTTCGTTGAAATAGATGAAGTTCTCCTCAATAGCGGGCTTATCTACAAGGGAGATTTTATACATCCCCTGTGCGATGTCCTCTAATGATATATCAAATAATGGTAAGTTATCCATTTCTGTGTTTATTTTTTATCTTTGACCTTGCGATCACCCCACGGGAGGTCAGCCACATCAGCACTTGCCTTAACTGTTCCTTTTCGTATGCTCTCAGCTTTTCTAATTGCCCAGTTAATACCGCTTGTTCCTCCCCAACCGAGCCAAGCAACATAGCCTCTATCTTTCCAAGGCTCGTTCTTATACTTAGGGTCAATCGCAGCATTCTTTCTATGGCGATTAAACGCAGCCATTCGAGCAATAGTGTCATATGAGAGCTTTCTTCGTGAGGCCAATTGATTAGCACGGGTCCATCCCACAGAAGTCATCCCCTTTACTTCAGAGCCGTATTTCTTCTTCCACTCAAGAACTTTCTTGGCGTTATTAGTAGCAGATTGTGGGTAGTCGTTGTATGTAGCCATCAAATTAATTTACAATTATTGTAGTATTCCCTCAATTGTCAAGTAAGCGTAATCATCAAATACTTCGCCTTGCACTTTTTACAAAGATGGCACTTGTCGTAAACCTTGTAGCAGATAGTGATTGTAAGAAAAAGTCTAAAGAGGAAAGTTCAGATGTAGGTACAACCATATCAAAAGTAATACGAGGGTTTTCTGATTGAAGTATTTTCTCTGAAGAAGCAAATATTCTATCATAAGTATCGGTAGTAGCCCCATCATCTTCAAACAATAAACTCCATCCAGCAGTATTGTAATGAAACAATCTTCCGTTAAATGTGTGTTGACCTCTATCGATATATATTCTTTCAACCTCAGTAATCATCTTACCACTTTGGTCATTACCCTTTAATTTTATGTGAGGTATTTTAAGGTTTGTATCGTAGATTGGTTTATCCAAGTAAGCAAATCTTAATCCAATGTCTTTGTTCTGCGTAAAGATGTTAGGCGTAAACCCAAGTTCTTTTTCGCTGAACGCCCCATTCTGAAAGTTTTGATTGCTTTCCATATCGTAAGCCTTCTCTCCACAGACACTCTTAAAGTATACTGAAGAATCTAAGTCTATCTTTATTTCTGCAATACCCTCACTATTAAGCTCTTGACTTGTTGAACCTATAATAATGTTATCATTATTAAGGTCATCAAAGTAAAGTCCATAGTCCTTATTGTTTATCTCAAAAGTTTTAACCTTGTCACCACCATTGGTCATCTTTACAGATTTAAGGTCATCTACAAGACTGTTTATATCTTGACCACCACTCCTTACAATTGATAACGGATCAATTCTTAAGACGTGAGTATGTTCATTTGGATCAGGGTCTGAACTATCAAACTCATAGAATATACCACAATCAAAACGCTTAAGCATATTGATTAAAATTTCAGAAACAGTAAGAGGGCAAGTTTTATTTATAGACTCAGATATAATAAACTCATCATCAAGCTCATAGAGTAGGTGGTCCTCATTAGCAGTAAATTTTAAGTCCATCTGTCCATAGCTCTCAATACGAGTGACAAGCTTTCTTAACTCACCTACACTAAATTTACTTTGAGCGTAAGCCGTTGCTGTGTGATGTGAACTTCCGTGAGCGTAATTCGTAGCGTAGCTGAGGTCTATCTCACCATCAAAAGGCTCAATGAAGTAGTTGATGCTGTATCTACTACCACCGTTTACAAACATCTCTATATCGCTTGGGAAGTATGCTGTAAAGTCTTCAAACCAAAGCATATCAGAGTATACATCTCCTACACCAAGAATCGTTCCGTGGTTCTCGTGTCCCGTATCACATTGGTAGTAATCGTATGGGTCAGAATTACTGTTCTTATTTGAAAATCCACTCTGTATTCCATATACATTTGACATTGTTAAGATGATATCATCACCGTTGATGTCTTGCATAGGGATTTTCTTTACCATAAAACCATCCTCATAGATGCTGATAAAGAACTTAAACCTCATATCTGATGTGCCAATAAAGATGTTATCTACCATCTTATCTTCCCCGGCAATTGGAATCTCCAACTTAGGAAGCTGAACAGAGAAGCTTGAGCCACCACTGCGAAGACCTACAGAGGCATTGAACGATACCTTTGGACAGAAGAATCCTCTGATGCCCTCATCGTTATCGTCTGGATAGAATCCCATCCTTTTCCCAGCACCCCAAGTCTCTGTGTTGTACAATGGTGCTCCTTCTGGATCTGTACCAAAGTGACCAGCAGTTTCCATATTGCCAAACCATCCTGTATGGATAAGCTTTTGGCTACCGTCAATTGCTGTACAAGATTCTAAAGATTGGTTAGTGCCAGCCCAAGCAGGTGCTTGCCTTACCGTAAACTCTCGTACATTAACATCACTCTTCGCAAGCAATTGTGATGGAACTACCATATGCAACTTCTCTGGTTGGAAGTCTGCGAATGCTGGTGCTAAAGCGTATTTACCTAATGCAAATAGTTTAGAGTCTACTCTTACTGGGAACGATGGTGAGTCAATGTACTGACCTAAGTACTCTAAGAATTTTGGTGCTGAGAATACAGGCATAATACCCGTTCTGTTTATTCCCGTACCGTACTCTAAAAACTGTCTTGCAGCATATCCAAACTTACCGTCTATATCATTACAGAAGTCCACATATGGAAAAGATATGGGGCGTGTAGGATCAGGGTTCTGTCCCTTAATACCAGCCTCACCACCGCTTGCAGTGTTTGCTCTAAACTGATTAAGCGTCTTTCTTGTGGTATAGTAGTTATCAGTGTATAAGTCTCCAAGAGGTACGTCCTTAACCTCCGCAAGGTATTTTGATAAGTAGTCTTTAAGTTCAACCTCAATGTATGATTGGTCTGAGTTGTACTCAAAGCTCATTACATTTAGAATACCACCTATCTCTACACTTGTTGAGCCATAGATAGTAATCTTAAAATAAAAATCTTCTCTTGGAAAATCACTAGCAAGAGATATTGTAGGGTCAAAGTTAAATCTATTTGATGCCTTATTTACCGAAGTTAAAGGTATCTTAAGAGTTGTATAGAAAGGCAACTTAACCTTATCGATTTCTACACTATCGTAGAAGTCAAGGTCGTATTCCAATTGTTGCTGCGGGAAAAGGTCTACATCTTGATAGGTGACGTTGTCCCTGCTAATCTCTAATTTAAACTCCATACTATCGTGTTGCGATGTTAAACTCTAAAGAAGATTTATATCGGTTGTTTAGAAGTTCAAATGATCCTTCAGATAACCCAACACCATAAACCTTGTTTTCACACAAATCTACAAACACAACATTGGGTTGAGTAATTATAACATCTGTTGCATCAAAGTAATCATTTCTTTTTGATGGCACAATAAGATTGTATGTAATGCTTGAGTCATACTGCAAGTAAGCCTTAGAGTATAAACCATTTCTTACATTTGCTACTATCTTGTATGTACTCACACTGTGTACGTCAGTACTTTCATAAGGGAATACAGTTCCTACAATGGAAGATAATTCCACGGGGTATATATTGCTATCAAATTGGAATCTCCCTGTGTTCTGATCCACGCAAATGGCGTATACAGCCTTCTCATATACATCGTTGTATACAATGCGTACAACATCTCTGTTTTGTACACCTCCGACACTACCGCCTGCGTCAAGGATATTTCCAGTTACTGTAAAAGTAATCCCGTTGATTTGGGTCAATTGCCCTTGTCTAAATACTAAATCAGCCATTATAATCTATCGTTTCTATCTCTGATTCTACGTTCTGTGGCATTACTACGCAAGTCCTTATCTGACACATATGCTCTCACAGGCTTGCTAACGCCAATTGCTGTTGAAGTTGTAGCCTCTGCAATAGCCTTTAGGTAATTTACACTTTCATTACTGTTTGAGGTAACCATACCTCCCGAAGCAAATTTATACTGAGAAGGTGAAGTAGTTACAGTATAAGAAGAATTAATTTTCTCTAACAAGCCTCTGTGCATTGCAGCGGCTTTTTTATTGACAATAAATTCACCGCCTTCCATTTCGTATCCACCAACTCCTTGAACTGTGAATGGCACACCACCCTCAGCGTGTGAAGGTCCTTGTACCATACCACCGTCCTCAAACTTTGCTGGGTAGAATTTCTTTCTTCTAATAGCATCTGCCTTCGCTGCACCTGCACCTGCAATAACAGCATAACCAAGAGTAGTTACAATACCAGCCGTCAATGCATCATACTTCTCAAAGTTATTAATGGCATTAGAGGCAAGTGCTGCAAGTGTCTCTGCTGCTACAGACTGAAGTTCAGATTGTTTCTCAGATTCAAAAATCTTTTTTCTGATATCATTTTCTTCAGCAAGCTGTGCCTTGCGTAGTTCCTTTTGCTTTAATCTAAACTGATTCTCAGTAATAAGCTGATTGTCTAATTGAGACTTAAGAATATCTTCCTCAGTCTTGTATCGGCTTTTGATAGCGTCTAATTCAGCATCTAATCTGTTCTTAGTATTTTCTAAGGCTGTTTGATTGTATGCATCAGCTGCTTGCTTAAGGCCATCAGTAATTTGACGAGCAAGGTCTAAATACTTTTTCTTTGTATCTTCAGCTTCCTTATCTGGGTTTGGTAATAATCCAGACAGTAAGTTCTCTCTAAGTTTAGATTTTTGTTCTTCTGTAAGCAGACCTCCATAATCATTAATAAGAGTGTCTATCTGCTGAGTAACAAATGCCTTCTGCTCATCTGTAAGAGGTTTACCTTTAGCGAGTTCTTTACCAAACTGTTTTTTAAATGAATCTGCAAGACTTCTTGCTGCATCCGCAAGCTCTGGGAAGTCAATAGCAAGTTCAGTAATCCCAAGGCGAATATCTTCTAATCGTGCAAAAGCCTTGTCCAACAATCTTGTATCGTAACCAAGCTTTTTCCAAAGGTCTCTTGTCTTCTCAAGTTCATCGTACTGCTCATTGATATATTCGGAAACCGTAGCATAAGAAGCTTCTTGATTCTCAAGCAATTGATTCTGAAGCTGAGTTTGTTTAGCAATAAGTTCGTTTTGCTTTTCCTTATCACTTGTTCCTTCAATTTGATTTTGAAGTGTGTCAATCTCTAACTGAAGAAGTTTTTGTTTATTGTCAAGGTTTTGCTTCTCTTGCTCGATTCGGTTGTTTAGGGTTTTAAACTCAAGCTCATACTCCTTCTGTGCAAATTGAAACAACTCTTCTTTGGTGTATAGAAGGTTGACATAGTTTTGTTGCTCTTGTTCTAACTGATCAACAACTGCTTGTTGCAATTCAAGTTCATCACCGCTAAGACCCACAAGGTCACTTTTAGCAGCATCGATTCTTGCGTTAAAGCTTTCTACCTTTGCTCTGTTTGCAAGCTCAAAGTCAGCTGCTGATTGCAAGTCTTCAAACTCTCCTTTACGAAGTTTTCTTCTTTCTTTCAGATCATCAGTAAATTCCTTAGATACTTCTTGTCTCTTAAGGTCAATACGTTCTTGCTTAATAAGCTCTATAAGCTGGTCTTTGGTAACACCAATTGCTTCTGCAAGTTTTTCGTAGGTTTCTGATAATACAATATTTTCTGCTGAAGTTGCCCCGATTATATCATTAATCTCATTTAACCTATCTTGAATCTCCTCTACTCTTTCATCTGTATAGTAAGATGCTAATATATTTCCAGATAAATCTCTACCAATACTGTCTCGCTCTTCTTTTAATGCTTCAGCTTCAGCAAGTAAAGGATCAATTATAGATTTTTTAATGATTACCTTGGTATAAAAACCTAATTTATTTGTGACCTCTGTACCATTATTTGCAAGTTTTGCGAGGTATTCAGCAGAATCTTCAAGTGCCTTAGAATAATTAGTTCTATTTGCATTTGCTAATTGCTCACTAGCGAGGGCGGCCTTATAACCCTCTTCATCAACAAGGCGTAGTGCAAATCGAAGGATTTCTGAGTTCTTGATAAGGTTACCAAAGGAAATAGATACCTTGTTTAATGCAGAGTTTAAAAGCTGCAAGTTCCCCTTGTAGGTGTCTATCTGTTGTGCTGATGCAATAGCCGCAGAACCCGCTTGATAGTATCTGTCTTCCGCATTCTCTAATGCCTCAATATTGTCCACAAGAGTGATAAGCTGTGCTGCATTACGCTTACCCACAAGTTCAATTGCCTCAGAGAAAGAGAGGTTTCTATCGGCAAGTTCTCTAATTACCGATGTAAGGTCTTGACCCGTAGATGAAAGTTCGGTTAAGATACCACGAAGACCCGTACCAATACGAGAAGCAGTAAAGCCGTTATCAGCCAATACAGCCATCGCTGCTGCTGTCTCCTCAAACTCAGTACCTACCTCAGCGGCCAATGGACCAATGTACTGCAAAGCAGTACCAAAGCCCTCAAAGGAAAGTGCCGAAGAGTTAATAGTAGATACAAGTGTATCTGATATCTTCTCTGTCTCAGAAGCATTTAAGTTGTACTGCTTAAGAATCTGACCTACTTTCTGTGCAACAGGGCCTACCGATTCACCAAGTGCCTGGGCTGTAGCAGCAATACCTTTTGTTGCAGCAATGATCTCATCAGAGGAGAATCCTAACTTACCGAGTTCTGTTTGTAGTTCTACGATTTGCTCTGAGGTAAAGGTCGTACTACCTGCTACCTCAAGTACGCTGTCCGATAGTTTCTTGAGCTCGGCATTGGAAACCCCCGTAACAGCCTGTAACTGTGCAAGTTGTGCCTCGTAGTCTACTGCTGCCTTAAATGAAGATACTAATGCTTGGCGTACAAGGTCTAATGACTTCTTAAATACAGTAAGTACTGTACCAAGACCTGTAAGTCTACCAATGCTTTTACCAATTTGTGAGCCCTTTAAACCACCTGTAAACCCACCTAAGAATCCATCATCTCCTGTTGGAGCAGCTTGTGTTTCTTTAGGTCGAGTTCTTCTGTACTTAGCAATTAAAGAGTCCCTATCTCTAAGAGACTTCTGAAGTGCCTTAGTCTTTTCGTTCTCTATATCAAGATACTCTTTAGAGCTTTTGTTATATCTGCGTTGTATCTTGTTTAGATATGCGAGCTCTAACCTAAGTTTTGTTTTTGTAGTTTTATTACTACCGCGAACCTCTTGAAGATAGTTTCTATCCTTTAGCTTAAGGATTTCTTTTTGTTTCTTCTTCTCGTTCTTTAGTCCAGAGTTTCTTGATTTCTCAGAACGCTTGTATGCTTTATCCTCAAGGTCAGAAAGTTCCTTAGTAATCTTTTTCTGCTCTCTATCGGAAGCGTTTTTAAGGGCTATGTATTTTTTGAATACGTCTCCTTGACTCTTAGTAAGGTCTTTTCTTTCCTCAATTAAGTCATTGAGTGCTTCCTCATCTTCTTGAAGTTTCTCAAGTTGCTTGCCGTATTCTTTGTATATCTGCTTGGCACTTTTACCTGCCTCACGCATTGATGCGATATTACGCTGAATCGTCTGTAGCTGACCTACAATCTGATCTAATTCCTTTCTTAAGAAATTTAAATTAGCGTCTCCCTTTTGTTTTGCCATCTTAGTATAACTCGTTTAACTCAACATACACATCTACCAATTGCTCACCTACCATCTCCTCAACCCAATTGTTGATTGCAGTGCTAAGTACTTGCTCTATCTCAAAGGATATTTCATTTGAGTAGTCGTATCTTGTTCTTAGTTCGTTTTCGTTTATAATGTTTTGCTGTATGTGGTAAGCCATAATCTTAGCACCTGCAAGTCCCGTGTACTCATAGGTCTTCTCGCCACCATCCTTCAAGGTTCTTTTCACATAGGACCTTGCCTCAATTCCCTTACTCTGTATCCATTCTATAATAGAAGAACGAGCAGGAGTCATCTGTCCTTCGGCATACTCAGCACCACCGTACTCCTCATCCAACTTTATGCCGTACCTTCCCCAAGGGATTTGTACTGATACCGTTACATTGTCTATAATCCCCGTTTCAGAGTTTATGCTTGAGCTTACAGTAACCATATTCTTAAATCTTGAGGAAGATATACTTCTGTTCAAGAATCCACTTGCGTACTGGTTATTTTGCTTTAGCAGTTGCTTGAAAAGCCTTTTGGTATCAAACCTCTTAAGCTCTCTAACCACTAAGGCCCTTAGCCTACCTCTTTGTTGTTGTGGAGAAAGCATTAGTTATCGATACCTACATTGTAGTTCTTTCTTGCAAAACTCATTGTCAGCTCAAACATTGCTGAGGTAATGTTCTCATCATCACTAATCATATTTACTACATCCACATCGTCAATGTAGCAAGTCTCATCTTGCTGGATAAGGTAGTCTTGCAGCTGACCTACGACAAATAGATTTTCTTCAGTAGATTTTACAAGTGCTATCTCACTGTCTCCAATACTCTTGTCAAGCAATGCACAATCGAAGGAGAGGGTGTATATGGGTCTGCTTAAGTCTCTTGAGATGTTCGAGTTACTTGGTATCATCACAAATGTTCGGTAATTGAATTCTCTGTTCTCAAGCTCTTGTTCGGAGCCTAAGAATAAAAACTCATTTATCATATTGTGATCATTACAGAAGTCTTTAACCAACTGATAAAAATCAGATAGATTGTTCATAGCAGCGTTTTTTTAATTTACAATTTATTAAGAGCTTGTTGCCTTCTCATTTCTGCCTTTTCTATCTTTTCTTTCTGAGTGATATAGCTCATTTCAGGTAATACTGTAGACATTTTAAGCATATATATCTGATCATATCTTCTGATGTCTTCTTGAGCAAGCATCCTAACGATAGAATACCAATACCATTGGTTCTGAAATAAGCTTTCTCTTGTTTTTTCTTGTTGTTCTTCCTCTTCTTCGTCTTCTTCTTCGTCATTTATCTCATAGAAAACACCTGAGAACTGCTTAAAAAGCACATAATCTCTGTCTTTTAGATAGGAATTTATAGCATTGTAGACATCTTGAACGGGTGTTGAAAGTATATTCTTCTCATTTTCAAGCTCTAAGGCAGTATCTGAGTTGTCAAATTCAGTATGATTCTTAGGGCGTAGTATGAGTTTAGCAAACTCTAAGTCCCTTTGCTCGTCATCACTAAAGGTAGTCTTCCCTGTAATTATCTGCTCAATCATAATAAACTGCCCAAGCACAGCATCCATAACCTTAGAAGTTATCGAAAACTTCTCATAAAGCTCTTTAGGGATATCTGACGATTCCTTTATGGGATAAGTATCCTTTATCGCCCTGGTTATTTCAAGCCTTTCTACGAGCTCTAATCCGCTGATGTATGCATCTATATCATCTTCGGATTTAATGCTCTTAAATATCTTTATATGCGTCTTAAAATCGATCATAGGAATAGGGTTACACCTCCGTCTTGTTCTTCAGAAGCACAATATGCTGCAATAGCCAGACTCATCACCATATCATCGTGCTTGCCCTCAGTGTTTGAAAACTGCAAGTTTCCCGTAATTGGGTTACGCTTGCTCCTAAAGTCATACAGCTCCTTGATAAGGTTGCTGTCATTGGGTATAAATATCTTCTTATCCTCAAAAAGCTTTATAAGATTTCTAATCATAATGGGCTTTGTCTTAGAAGTCGTATGGAAAGGTATCATCTTGTAGAGCCTCTCATCATCCGTTAGGTCATCAAAGAGTAAGTCGTTGTTGTTTACCTCGAAGTAACAAGCCGCCAAGCGGTCATCCTGATCATAGTGCAAGTAGAAGTCCTTGATTCGCTGCTTAAACTCGTCCGAGTCCATCCCCTCCTCCTTGAAGTTGAACCTATCGATGCCTATGACCTCATAGTCTTGCGAAAGTGCCGTCAATACCGTGTAATCTTGTGCTACACCGATATCCATCCCGATATACACCCTTTCGTAGTTACTAACGCTGTGCGTTATTACTGCATCCTCCACATTGCTGAACAAAGCATTACCACTTACAGGTCTACACAAGAACTCCTGATCAAACTGTGCCTTAGTCATACTTTTCTTAATCCCAAGTACGGTCTTCTCCACATCAGGGTCCTTAAGGTCAAGGTACGTCCTCTTAACGCTCTTTATCTGTTCCCAGTTCTCCTCCAACTGCCCCTCCTTGTACCACTCAAAGAACCAGTTCGGACCATTGAACGTAGAAGATGCACACACCTTCCCATTTGTTCGGGTAA
>Ga0181553_10004604_pt1 | contig 11680 bp, 10 predicted proteins | sample 011ome_17_FD_133753 | JGI IMG/M metagenome (GOLD analysis project Ga0181553, IMG submission 133753) | Coastal salt marsh microbial communities from the Groves Creek Marsh, Skidaway Island, Georgia - 011502XT metaG (megahit assembly) | ecosystem: Environmental > Aquatic > Marine > Intertidal...
ATTTGAATTTTTGCGAATTTCATACTTAATACCTGCTGAGGCTACTAAATCGGGAGAATAAGCAATGGGCGCATTGGAATAAATGGTGTCAAATGTGCTATAATCCAAATAATCTACCCACGAAGCGGGTGAAGCTACGATTCTATTCTGACTGAATGCGCCATTAGCAATCAGGCGTAATTTCTGTTTATCCTTATCAAATACTGGTTTTTGTAAGCCTATCTCTATTCCACGTCTGTAACTTCTGTTTACATTTTGTCTTAATGGGGTTCCTACATCATTAAGGGCTCCGGTAAGAACCAATTGGTTGTAATAATCCATATAGTACAGATTGATACTCAATTGACTTTTGTTTCTATGCGACCAGGTATAACCAAATTCGTAGTCAATTAGGCGCTCGGGTTTAGGAACTTCTCCTGAAACATTATCTACAAAATCACTACGTGCAGGTTCGCGATTCCCAACGGAAACGCTAGCCTGATATTCCGACTTTGAATGGTTTCTTGAAAACGTATAGTAAATACCCGCTTTTGGATTGAAAAATAAGAATTCGCCGGTGAAATCGATGTTTATTAAGTCATTATCCGTGCCCAACCCATCGTGTTTAACATAGCGTAACTGCAAATCTGTGAACATATTCAAACCATCGGAAAATTCCGGATAATACATCCATTTCCCGAACAGATTGATATCGGTTTTATTTCCAGAAGAACGGTAATATTCTATAGGCAATTGTGAATTGAGGTTCGGATTGTTTTCGAGTATTTCAACATCATTTATGGGCTTGCCTACTGCAATCACGCGACCAAAATGTTGACCTATGTATCTACTCGCACCAAATCCAGCTGTAATTATATGGTCGTTATTGGGACGATACGTTAGGTGGGTGTTGATACCAATAAGATGGTTTTGCAACCAACGTTGGCGGACCAAATTAGCGGTTGAAAGGGTATCCGTATTTTGGATTTCAGGGGATATCCCATAATAAGTTACATCATCTTGGAATCGAAATTGTTCGAAGTATCCAGATCCGTAGGTATAATATACGGTGTGGTTTACATTCAGTCTTGAATTCCAATTTTTGGATCCGTAATAGTGAAAATGGTGTTGTTGGTAGTTGTCGGTTTCGTTGGGGAATAAATAATAATTATATCGGTTCGGGTTGGAATTAAAGAGGTTGCTGCTATCCTGATAATTGCGATAGGTACCTATGTTCCTGAAGTAATGGTCGTATAGTGCTTGAGTGTCTTTTGAGTTGTTGCCCTTATTTCCTAAATTGTACTTCTCAATTGGAATTCCCCACCAAGCTTGATATGTTTTTTCTACTCCTCCGAAAACCATGAATTTATGATTCCAACCGCGTATATTATGGCTCTGAAGGGAGCCCATATATCCGTATAATTCAGTACCTGCTCGGTCAATAAATCCATTGGAACCAATATGGCTAATGCGCAAGTCGTAAGTCCAATCCGATTTTCCGATAAGCTTTATAAAAGGACTGTAAAATTTGGCGGTTATTTTTCGGGTATTGTATGAGCCAAAAGTTAGATCAAACTCGGCTTTATCGGTTTGCTTTGTACCTGTTTGTATCATAACGCCGCCTCCAAATGAACCCGCACCGTGAACGCTACTTCCAAGGCCTCTTTGAATATGAATATTACTTGCTGAACTCGCCAAATCAGGCATGTTTACCCAGAAAGTTCCTTGACTTTCTGCATCGTTTATAGGAACTCCGTTTACACTGATATTGGTTCGAGTGGCATCGGAACCTCGCATACGTATTCCTGTATAACCTATGCCATTTCCCGCATCTGAAGTTGAAACTATTCCGGTTTGGAATTGTAAGAGCATAGGTAGATCTTGTCCTGTATTCCGTATCTCAAGTTCTTGACTCTTGATGGTTTCAAAGGCAGGATGTGCTTGCGATTTATGCCTTTGAAGAGATCGAATGATAACTTCCTCAATATTGACAATGTTTCTCACTCGAGGAAAAGGCCAATCGATAGGGTGGGGTTTGATTACTTTTATTTTGGTCGGGTCAATCTTAATAACGGTAATGGTATCCTTAGGAAGCTTATTAATTTTTAAACTATCTGATTGTGCGTGTAATAAAAAAGTGCTCAAAAAGATAATAAAAGCGCTGGTTTTTTTCATATTTCGAATGTTTTATACATTCGAGTGTGCACGCATGATTGCGGTCATTTCCCTTCGCAGGCATTATCCTGAACAGGTTAGCGGGTTTAATCTCAGCACTCATATTGAGGCACCCCGAATGTGAAACAAAGGTATTGTAATATTCTTAACTTCGCAACATGAGGATTTCCGATCTAAATTGGCAAGAACCTAAGTTAGAGCTTTATAATTGGCAATTGGGATCGGAGAATTTTCCATTTTGGGTTCAAAGGGATGATTTAATTCATCCGGTTGTATCAGGCAATAAGTCAAGGAAGTTGCGCGGTTGGATAGAGCATTATTTTCGTGAGAAATATAATGGGATTATCACGTTTGGAGGGGCTTATAGCAATCATTTAATCGCCACGGCTAGTGTGTGCAAGGAATTGGGTATTCCAAGTTTAGGTTTGGTACGTGGGGATGAAGGATTTAGTAACCCCTATTTGAATTATTGCGAACAAATGGGCATGCAGTTGCGATTTGTTTCACGGACGGAATATCGAAATAAAGAGGCATTGAGTGAAGCCTATAGGGACTTTGGTAACCGAAATAACCTGATAATTCCTGAAGGTGGAAAAGGGCAATTGGGATTAATAGGTTTTAAAGATTTGGTGGATTCTTGGAACGGTGAATTCCCTGATATAATCGTCCATGCCAGTGCAACGGCAACAACCAGTGCAGGACTTGCATTGGCATTACAAGATTACAAGGCCCCAACAAAGGTTATTTCTGTATTGGTATTAAGAAATCTGCCCGAGCAAGAATCGGCTTTATTGGAATGGGGTTTAGAGGGTAAGGTTGAATTTATTTCGGATTTTCATTTTGGAGGATATGCCAAAGTAACCGACGAATTGGAAACGTTCATTCAAGCAGTAAATAAAACAATAGATTTCCCTTTGGAACCGATTTATACGGGTAAGGCGTTTTATGCTTTAATCAATCGGGTATTACCCAAAAACAAGGGAAAGAAAGTTTGCTTTTTGCATACGGGTGGTACGTTTCTGAATGATTAGATATTTGCCGGATTGGTATATCTGAATCATCTCTCTTAAGCAGTGGGACTTACCTTATTTGTTTTTGTAGGGATCTACTGAACCTGTGAGGTAAAGTCGGTGTTTGTTCGTTGTGCCTTCGAAAAATACATCAACGTATTTTTTAAAATAACCGAAAGTGTTCTCAGTTTTATAGGCGGCTTCAATCCAACCGGATTTACCAGGTTCTATTAAATCTTTAGAATAATCTGTGGCTGTGCAACTGCATGCCGCATCTACTTTGGCTACTTTAATGGGATGGTCTGAATAGTTGGTAAAGACAAATTTAAATTTTGCTGGTGGACCTGTGGGCACTCCTCCTTCAAATTGATGGGTAGTTTCATTCCAAGCAACGCTGTCAAGTAATTTTATAAGAGAATCTTGCGTGATGGGATTTTCAAATAATGAATGCGCAGTGGCATCTTTACTTGTTAAAGTAGTTGAGTTTAAATGATTTTTAGCCACGGAACAAGAAGCACAAATTCCAATTAGCAAGAAAGTAAATAGATGTGTTTTGAATCTCTTAGTCATTTCGAACTACAATTTGTTTGGGACGGTAAATTACAGTTTTTTCGTTGGGTTTGTATCTAGGTCGAATTACTTTCAAGTTTCCTTGTAATATGAGTTCGATACTCCCTTCGTCGTAATCTGCAAATACTCGTTTAAAATAAGGCCCGGGAGGAACATTTTTGGTTTTAAAAAACAGGCGAATGGTATCGGTAGCACCCGGGGCGATGCCCGATTCGGGGTAATGGTAATCAAAACAGATGCATTCAGTGGCAATTTGAGCGATTGTTAAGGTTTCAGTGCCATAGTTTTTAATGGCGAATAGGGCTTCAATAATATCCCCATTATTGGCATTAACCGTAAGCGTGTCTTTCCCTTCGACTTTTAAATTGCCTTGGTTTTTATGTCGTATTTGGGCACTAGAATTGCCAATTAAGTAAATAGCAGTAAATGCAAATAATATTAATGGTTTTATGTGCATCATTTTTAATTTCATTCTTGAAACGTTTGATTATAGCTCCTTCAAGTCTTAATTGGGGCAAAAAAAGAGGCTGAATTTTGTTTCAGCCTCACTTTATTATCTAATAATTACTGGAGAAATGGGTTTCTCAGGCTCTTTTACCACATTTCCAGAAATGGTAAGCGTGATATCACCCGCGTTACTATTTACGAAAATGTTTTTATTGAATGTACCTGGACGTCCAGAGGAGTTGTATTCAGCACGTATGCTGGCAGTATCTCCGGGCATTACTTCAGTAGTTGGGTATTTGGGAGTGGTACATCCACAGCTTGCTTTAACTCGTGTTAATTTAAGTGGTTCTGTACCATTGTTAACGAACTGAAAATCGTAAGTAGCAATTTGTCCTTCAATAATGTTACCGAAGTTGTGTGCTAGCTTTCCAAATTGAATACCCGCATTGCTTTTTTCCTCAACCGGCGTATTGGTTCCACCAATTACACCGTTTTGAGCTTTTGCATGCGTTAAAACGAAAGCAAATGCGGCAATGATTAAGGTCTTTTTCATTTTGGAATTACTTTAATTCAGGTTTGGTTTCTTTGTTGGTATCGGTAGTAACGGTTCCGCTGATAGTTAAATCTGTAACGTCTCCATTATCGAAAGTTACTTTCACTGATTTTTGGAAATAACCAGGACGACCTTCTGTTCCATAACTGGCTTTAACCTCACCGGTTTCACCTGGCATAATAGGAGTTTTTGTCCAGCTAGGCGTGGTACAACCGCAACTTGGGCGCGCACCGGTAATTACTACAGGAGCTTTGCTGTTATTGGTGAATTTAAATACCACATCAGCTGGAGGCCCCATTTCAACGTTTCCAAAATCGTGAGCTTTCAATTCCCATTTGATAGCGGGTTCGGTTTGCTTTACTTCTTTCTGTGCCATACTGCTTCCGATGAACGCAAAGGCTAAGGCTGCTAAGGTTAAAAACTTTTTCATGATTACTTTATTTGAATATTTTTTATACTACAAGTTCCGTACCAAATTTAGACGTTCATAAATTCAATTACGTTGCTGCTTCGTTGTAGTTTATTTTTTTTAGGATAAATGTTTAATTATAATTTACGCTTAACTTCTTCTTGGATATACACTTCAAGGTAGTCGCCTTCCATGATGTCGTTGAACTTCTCGAGCTGTAAACCACATTCATAACCGCGGGTTACTTCCTTAGCATCGTCTTTGAAACGCTTTAACGAACCCAGTTTGCCATCGTGTTTAACAACGCCATCGCGAATAACGCGAACCATACTGTTACGTTCAATTTTACCATCGGTAACGTAACAACCTGCAATTGTTCCCACTTTGGAAATTTTAAATATCTCGCGAATTTCAACCTGTCCAATGATTTTTTCAACGATATCTGGGCTCAACATACCCTCCATTGCTTTCTTAATTTCCTCAATGGCTTGGTAAATAATGCTGTACGTTCTGATATCGATTTCTTCGCTTTCTGCCAGTTGCTTTGCTTTAGCGGAAGGACGTACTTGGAATCCAATGATAATGGCGTCTGAAGCCGAAGCGAGCAATACATCACTCTCGGTAATTTGACCCACGCCACTGTGAATTACGTTTACTGCGATCTCATCGGTAGAAAGTTTCATCATGGCGTCGTTCAATGCCTCTACAGATCCGTCAACGTCGGCTTTGATGATAATATTAAGTTCTTTAAAGTTACCTACAGCCAAACGTCTTCCAATCTCATCAAGAGTAATGTGACGCTTCGTACGAATTCCTTGTTCACGTACCAATTGAAGTCGTTTGTTAGCCAAAGTTTTAGCCTCATCTTCGTTTTCCATAACGGCAAACAAATCGCCAGAAGTTGGAGCGTCGGAGAAACCTAAAATTTTAACAGGTGTTGCTGGTGGTGCTTCATCAATTCGAGTTCCACGCTCGTTAAACATAGCACGTACTTTAGCGTACTGAGATCCGGCAACCATATGGTCTCCTACACGAAGGGTTCCGTTTTGAATCAACAGCGTACAAACAATACCACGTCCTTTTTCTTGAGTTGCTTCAATTACTGTTCCTTTTGCTCGGCGGTCTGGATTGGCCTTAAGGTCCATTAATTCGGCTTCAAGAAGCACTTTTTCAAGTAACTCATCAATGTTCAATCCTTTCTTTGCACTAATTTCTTGGCTTTGGAATTTACCACCCCAGTCTTCAACCAAGATATTCATCTGTGCCAATTCTTCTCTGATTTTGTCAGGATTGGCTCCGTCTTTATCAATTTTATTGAAGGCGAATACCATAGGAACTCCAGCGGCTTGTGCGTGTGCAATGGCCTCCTTTGTTTGTGGCATCACACTGTCGTCTGCTGCAATTACAATAATGGCTAAGTCCGTTACTTTAGCTCCACGAGCACGCATCGCTGTAAACGCTTCGTGACCAGGCGTATCTAAGAATGTGATCTTTTTTCCATCTTTCAATGTTACCTCGTAGGCCCCGATATGTTGGGTAATTCCTCCAGCCTCACCGGCTATCACGTTCTCACTTCGCACATGGTCAAGCAATGAAGTTTTACCGTGGTCAACGTGACCCATTACAGTCACAATTGGAGCACGTGGTTTTAAATCCTCATCGCGATCCTCTTCATCGTCTATGGCTTCAATGGTGGACTCGGCATCTACAAAAGTTACATCGTAATTGTAATCACTTGCCACCAATTGTATGGTTTCTGCATCTAGTCGTTGGTTTATTGAAACCATAATGCCTAGAGCAAAACATTTTGAAATTACGGCAGTTACCGGAACATTCATCAAACTCGCCAATTCATTAGCAGTAAGAAATTCGGTAACTTTTAAGATTTTGCTTTCTTCGTCTTTTCTGCGGCGTTCCTCTTCGAAACGACGGTTACGTTCTTCTCTGTCTTCGTAACGTTTTTTACCCTTGTTATTTCTTCGTCCGGCATTACCCATTCTGTTAACGGTATTTCGGATGTTAGATTTAACAGCATTTGGGTTAACAGGTCCTTTATTCGCCGTTGTAGGCTTGTTATCTTTGGTGTCTTTATTTCTGTTGTCGCGGTTAATGGTCTCTTGAACGGCCACTTTCACGTCTACGCCTTTTTCTTTGCGTTTACGTTTTTTGCGAATTTCTTGCATGTCCTTTCTGGCCTCTTTGGCTAAAGAACTGTTTCCTTCTTTAGCAGATGGAAGGTTTATTTTGCCTAAAACTTTTGGTCCAGAAAGTACCTCTTTCTTTGTTTCTAAATATTCAGGTTCAACCGCTTCAGCAGGGGTTTGAGTGGTTTCTTGCTTTTTAGAAGATACCTTATTTTTTTCTTTATTAGCTTGAACTTCCTCCTTAATTGGTTCTACTTTCTTTTCCGGAACGGGTTCAGCGGTTTTCGGTTTTTCAGAAACAGGTGCTTTTACCTCAGTAGTTTCTGATTTTGAAATAACGGTGTTATCGTTAGCTTTGGTATCGGCTATCGGAGCCTTTGTTTCTTGGGGCTCTGGAGCCTTCTTTTTCTTGGGTGAAAGGTCAATTTTACCTACAACTTTTAGTGTAGATGCAGGAGTTTCCTGAGCAACTGTTTCAACGGCCTTTTCTTCCAACTTTGGCTCTTCAGGCTTTGTTTCAACAGGCGCAGTTTTGGGTGGTTCTGGCACCACTGGGTCAGGAACAGAAGGGGCTGATACAGTTGGGGCTGGAGGAGCCGTTCTAATTGGCTTTTGGCTTTTTAATTTGTCAGCCTCCTCTTTCATTGCCTTATCGGCAGAAAATTCTTTCAAGCATGCTTCGTATTGCTCCTCAGTGATTTTTGAGGTTGGACGTGCGTCTACTTCATGTCCTTTTTCTTGAAGGAATTCAGCTATTGCCGACGTACTTCGGTTTAGTTCACTTGCTACTTTTGCTAAACGGTATACCGCCATAATTTAATTCAAATTTAAAATTAACCTTCTGATATCCCAAGAATTTAGGGGGATTGTGTTAAAATCCCCCCTCAGGCCTTGAGAAAGCGCCTGATTTATAGGTCAATCCTTGATTATTCTTCTTCGAATTCTTTGCGCAATATCTTGTGGATTTGCGAAATGGTTTCTTCTTCTAAATCAGTACGAGTAAGCAAATCTGCAACGGAAGTACGTAATACGTCTTTTGCCGTATCCAAGCCTACACGCTTGAATTCCTCAATGATCCACTCGTCAATTTCGTCTAAGAATTCATCCAAATCTACGTCGTCTTCAACTACGGCGTTAACGCGATAAACTTCAATCTGATAGCCTGTTAACTTACTGGCTAATTTGATGTTGTGTCCGCTTCTACCGATAGCTAACGAAACCTGGTCGCTTTCTAAGAATACATTAGCGGTGGTGCCTTCGATATCCATTTTGCTTACCACGGCAGGTTGAATTGCACGTTGTATGAAAAGTGCGTCGTTAGTTGTGTAATTTATAACGTCGATATTTTCATTACGCAATTCACGAACGATACCATGAATACGAGCTCCTTTTACACCCACACAAGCGCCAACCGGATCAATGCGATCGTCGTAACTTTCGACTGCAACTTTTGCGCGTTCTCCTGGTTCGCGAACGATTTTCTTTATAGTAATCAAACCGTCTAAGATTTCAGGAACTTCTAATTCAAACAAACGTTCCAAAAACTCGGGGGATGTACGTGAAAGAACCACTCTTGGTGAACCTTTGTCCATGTCAACAGCATGGATAACGGCACGTATGGAATCACCTTTCTTATACATGTCGCGAGGAATCATTTGATCTTTCGGTAAGGTAAGTTCATTACCTTCATCGTCAAGAATCATAATTTCACGCTTCCAAACATTGTATACTTCTCCGTTAATAATTTCACCGCGTTTATCGGTGTATTTGCGGAATAATTCGTCTTTTTCAAGTTCGATGATGCGACTCATAAGAGCTTGGCGAGCATTAAGAACGTTTCTACGTCCAAAATCTTCCAAACTAATTTCTTGAATACAATCTTCACCCACTTGATAATCGGGTTCTAATTTTAGGGCATCCTCTAATGCAATATGCAAATGCGGATCTTCCACTTCACCTTCTTCCACAATCAGGCGTAAATGGTACATTTCGATATCCCCGGTTTCGGTGTTAATGATGATGTCGAAATTGGCCTCTTGACCAAATTTCTTTTTTAGGATGTTTCTAAAAACGTCTTCTAAAACGCGCATCATCGTTGCGCGGTCAATGTTTTTGAATTCCTTAAACTCGGAGAAACTCTCCACCAGATTGATTCCGAGGTCGTTGGCTTTGGCTTTCATGTTATTTAAAACTTAAAATGATAGTTGCTTCTTTTATTTGGTCGAAGGGAATTTGAACTTCTTCCAAGTTGATTTTCTTTTTTCCTTTTTCTTTTACTTCGTTTTGAATCGTAAGAATTTCATTTTCAAAGGCTGTAAATTCACCCTTGTAGGTCTGTTCTTCCGTTTCAATTTTAAGACTTCTTCCAATATGTTTTCTAAATTGACGAATATCCCGAAGTGGTTCGGTTGCTCCTGGCGATGAAATTTCAAATGTGAAAGGATGTTCCCCAAAATCTCCATCATCAATAGTACGAGATATATGACGGGTGAATTCGGTTAAAACGCCCATAGATAAAGCCTCCTCACTATCGAGATAAAAACGGAAAAGCCCCGTAGGACTTACGGTATGATGCACCACGAAAAGTCCGTGTTCTGCCGCGTCTGTGTTTATCAACTCCCTGAGTTTTTCACCTAATTTTTTCATGCCCAATAAAAAAGGGGACTGCTTTTCGCTTGCCCCCTCCTGATTATTTGTTGGAAAAGTTTTACAAATATACTCTAATTTAAATGAAAAAACAAAGATGCGCCTAACATCGAGACCTATGCATTTACTACGAAAACTTAATAATATCCTCGCTTTCGAAATATTCAATTATATGCTGGCGTAGTACGTTTTCTTGTTCAAAGATGTTAAGATTGGGTAGTGGTTTTACATTCTCCCATTCAGGCCAACCTTTTCTATTCGTTCCGGTTTTGGCATAATAACCTGAGTAACTGAGAACCCTGCAGTTTGCAATGTGCATGAGTCGAGTCTTCTCTTCCTTTGTGAATGCTTTTTCGGGTAGTTCTCCCAATTCTCGGATACCGATCAGAAATAATATTGCGTTTAAGTCGGGTTTCTTTTCGAAATTTTCTTCAATGAAGGCCACTACTTGCAGCCATTTATGTTTTATTTCTTGATTTAAGGTGGTTTCGGTGCTCATTTATCTTACAAAGAAACAACCCATTTATGAAAAGAGACACGGGTAAGTCGCTGAATCTGTATTTTTGTCACATGAATACCGAATCGCCTTCCAATTACGATGGACTTGATCTAATGTCAACACAAGAGATTTTGTTAGGCATGAACGATGAAGATGCACGCATTGCTTCGATAATCCGCGATGAAATTCCCTCAATTACAGCGTTGATTGACGTTTTGGTGTCAAAAATGCGATTGGGTGGTCGTTTGTTTTATTTAGGTGCAGGAACAAGCGGCAGGCTCGGTGTAGTAGATGCTTCTGAATGTCCGCCAACTTTTGGCGTAGAACAAGGAAGAGTAATAGGCTTGATTGCAGGTGGTGATGCGGCAATACGAAAGGCCGTTGAAAACGCAGAGGATGACCTAAAACAAGGATTTATAGATCTTAAAAGCTATAATATTAATGCAAATGATGTGGTTGTTGGAATCGCCGCCTCAGGAAGAACGCCTTATGTTTTAGGGGCTTTGGAGGCTTGCAAAGAATTGAATATTACAACAGGATGCATTGTGTGTAATCCCGATTCGAAAATCGCTGCCGTCGTGGATTATCCAATTGTATTGATTACAGGACCTGAATTTCTAACGGGATCAACGCGTTTGAAGGCTGGGACAGCCACGAAATTAGCCTTGAATATGATTACTACGGCCACGATGATACGCCTAGGTAGTGTTAAAGGCAATAAAATGGTTGATATGCAATTGAGCAATGAAAAATTGGTAGATCGGGGTACGCGTATGATCATGGAAGAAACCGGACTCGATTATGACACGGCTCAATTGGTACTCTTAAAAGAGGGCAGTGTTAGGGCTGCAATTGATAAACTATCTCAATGGTAGTTTCTTAGGAAATTACATCCCAAGTGCGGTCGCCTAAAAGCCTTACGGTATGTAAATAATGAGAAAAAGGCATGCTTTTACCCCATTCATAGGGTGCTACCATACTTAAGACTTGAGTTCCATCTTCTTTTTGATACAAATGGTAGATGCCGTTTATCACGGGCTCAAAATTGATATCGGCTTTGTAAATGGCATGGGAAATTTCCAAGCGTTCTTCAATGGCTTTGGCCTGCTTCATTAATAATTCCGCCTGTTTTTTCAACATTTGAATCTGCTGTTCCGCCTGATGTTGCATGGCTTCATGGGCATTCGCCTTAAGCATGCGTTTATCAATCGGTTCAATTTTCGGAGAAGTTACACTTAATGCATAGGG
>Ga0181553_10004608_pt1 | contig 11677 bp, 10 predicted proteins | sample 011ome_17_FD_133753 | JGI IMG/M metagenome (GOLD analysis project Ga0181553, IMG submission 133753) | Coastal salt marsh microbial communities from the Groves Creek Marsh, Skidaway Island, Georgia - 011502XT metaG (megahit assembly) | ecosystem: Environmental > Aquatic > Marine > Intertidal...
GATGAAATTAAAAATAATAAAAAATTAAAAAATAAAGTAAATCTAAAGAGAGAAGTTCGTAAGAATAAGAAGTTTATTATTAAAGGAAGTAAAATTATTTTAAATACTGGAACTGAAGAAGAATTAATTAATAAATTTATAGAATTAAATAATGAAAGATATGATGAATTTAAAAATTGTATTGTATAATTTATATTTTTTTATGAGTTAATTGAAAATAATGATTACCAAGTTAAAGACAACGTTGTCGTTATCTCAAAACAATCTAAGAATGATAATTTATATTATATATAAAAAATTGATTTAGAATATAAATAATAATATACACAAATCAATGGATAGATTTATAAGCAACCCAATATTATTATATATATATAATAATACTTATTCCACTTGTAAAAAGTGTAATAGAAATAAAAAATGTAAATATTTGTCTAAAAATAAATGTAAAGATATATATGATTGTAGTTTGAATAGTAATTATTATTGCTGTAGAATTTGTAGTATATATAATTTAAATGATTCAAGTATTAAAAATAACACTTGTAATTCTTGTACTAAAATGTTTTACACAGGGTCAAAATATTTTAACAATATTAAAATAAATACTTTTATAAAAAATAACGAAAGTCATGAATGTTGTATATGTCTTGGTGATATTATTAATAAAAAAAAACATATAAAATTAAATTGTTGTAATAATTTGATTCATATACGTTGTATTAGATTATATATAAGAAATAGATATAAATTATGCCCTTTATGTAGAACATAAATATTTTTTTTTATAATTAGCATATAAAAAATTGATTGTATAATAATAATAATAATAATAATAATGAATATAGTAAGTACTACAAGAAATGAAGGTTTAGATAAATTTTATACATTACCAAATATTGTCGATAAATGTATAATATCAATTAATACTTTATATGATTTTAATATATTTGATTTAATTATTGAACCAAGTGCTGGTAGTGGTAATTTTTTATTTAAATTACCATTACATAATAGAATTGGTATAGATATTTCACCAGATAATGATGAAATCGTTGAATTTGATTTTCTAAAATACAAACCAGATACTACAAAAAAAAATATATTAACTATTGGGAATCCACCATTTGGTAAAGTTAGTTCATTGGCAGTAAAATTTTTTATCCATTCTACAATATTTTCTAATGTAATCGCATTCATAATACCAAGAACTTTTCGCAAAGTAAGTATTCAGAATAGATTAAACTTAAATTTTCATTTAATTTTAGATGAAGACATACCATTAAATCCTTGTAGTTTCACACCTAAAATGATGGTTAAATGTTGTTTCCAAATTTGGGAAAGAAAAGATATAAAAAGACAAATAATTAAATTACCAACTTATCATATAGATTGGGAATTTTTAAAGTTAGGACCGATTTTGTAATAAGAGCATATGGTGGTAAATGTGGATATATACAAATTTCAGAATTACAATTATTGCGACCCAAAAGTTGGCACTGGATAAAGTCAAATATTGATATACAATTATTGATTGATAGATTTAATAAAATAGATTATTCAAATAGTTTAAATACGGCGCGGCAAAATTCAATAGGAAAGGCTGAATTGGTGGGTTTATACAACAATGTTATTAACTCTGAAATTTAATAATTCATTCCAACAAATACCATTAATAACAGGTCTTAATACATATTCAGTTCGATCCTTTATGTAGAGCATAAATAAAGTAGCACTTTTCATATGTTTTTTGTTAAAAAAGTATGTATTATTTAATTATTTTTAAAAACTCTTATATATGCCTTAATATAAGGGTTTTACGCATATTTTAGCGTTATTTAAAAAATGAAAGATTTATTGGGATATATGATGATATTAAAGAGTTTGTATTATAAAATTTTTGGTAAATTTTATGAAAGGAAGATGGTGTCGCATAATATTTTATTTAGTTATTATGACAATCTTAAAATTAATAAAGAAACATTAATTATGTTTCACGGATTCAGTTCCAATAAAGAAGAGTGCTTACCTATAGCATATGATTTAAGTAAAAAGTATAGAGTCATCATTCCAGATTTAGTAGGGCATGGTGAGACGTTGGTATTAAATCAGGAAGAAGAATTCGATTTTAGTTTAGAAAAACAATTAGAATATTTATATGGTTTTATTATTAGGAATGTGGATAAAAGAAATAAGATACATATTATGGGACATTCTATGGGTGGATTAATTGCCGGATGCTTTGCTGCCAAATATCCTGAACTGATTAAATCAGTAAATTTAATATGCCCTGCTGGTATAACTATGCCTAATCCAAGTCCAGTATATTCTCATTATATAAATACAGAAGAAAATTTATTAAGTTTAAAAACACCGGATGATGTAAAAAATTTACTACATCTTAATCATTGTTTATATACATATCTACCAAAATTTATATTTCAATATTATTCTGACCAATATAATATTAATGGTGATATATATGATAGTATATTCGAAGAAGTTATTATTAACAACTATTCATATTTGGATTCCCAACTGGCAAAAATACAATCGAAAATATTAGTATTATGGGGAGATGATGATTTAATTATAGATAAGTCTTGTATTTTAGTATTATTACATAATATTACAGTTGAGGCTAATGTTTTTATAATCAGAGAAGCGGGGCATATTATCAATACATCACATAGTGGCGTATGTGCTAAATATATAAGCTCACATATAGAAAAAAATAAATAACTTAGAATAATAATATAAATCTTATTCTAATAAATGGTAATAATATTTTATGTTGTTATTTTTTTTTCTTGCGTCAATTTCTTTTAATATAAGTTTTCTCTTAATTATATTACACAATTCTATTTTTGATTTTTTATTAAATACGAATTCCGGGTCTAATTTTTGTATAATATTTACTAAATTTTTCTTATCTTTAGTCATACATACGACACCAGTAAATATTTTTCTTGAATCTTTGTTAATATTTTTCTTTGCCGATGGTCTTAATTTAAATTTAATCTCAGTGCTATTCTTTTCTTTACTATTATATCCAACGATAATATCATTTTCTATATAATTAATATCTTGGTTATAATTAATATTAACATTAGACCAACCATTTTCTTCACTATACAATATCGGTATATCCTCTATAATATGACCGACGGGTAATAATATGTCTAATATTTTCTTACCATCTTTATTTTCTAAAAAGTTATCAGATAAATTTAAAAAATACCTATAAGAATTATATTTTTTATCATCTAATTCCTGCTTGTCTTGTATATTATCACTTGATGTTATTAACTCTTCCTCTAATGAACTCATAATAATATTTTGAATATTATTATCATCACTTTTTGAAACTATATTTTTATATACTATATACGATTCTTCATCCAATTCATTACAAAATATTATTAAATTAAATTTATTATAATAATATAATAAATTAAAATAAACTTGATGGATAGATTCTATTTTCTTTATCTTACCAGTATATAAATCATAAAAATATTTAATAATATCTTCAACTAATCGCTTGTGAAAAGATGGTTCATAGTCATATAAAAATGTTAATATTTGTTTAAAGTTAGTATTTTTATACTTTTCTAATATAAATTCTTTTAGTTCATCGTAATTATTGATTATATTACTTTTATTAATATAATCACTTAATAGAAATTTTCTTTCAGGAATATCTATTGTTTTTCTAAATGGTTCATCGACTGAAATATATATGTAATCGTCTTTGTTATAATCGGTAAGAATATAATATTTATTTACATATGTAATAATCTTTTTATTTTTATTAAAATCTATAATAATTTTATTACTATAATCAAATAAATTATCAGCCAAATTAGTACTTTCTAAATTTACTAATTCTATATTATCTTTTTTATATACTAAAAAATCTAACGCTATAATAAATGAACTTTCTAATATTTTGTTTGTCATCAATTCTACGTGGAATGGTGGGTTTAAAACATATGTAAATAGAGTTTGATAATCCATTATATTTGATACTTCCAAAAATATTCTTTTAATAATATATTTTACAGTATCAATCTCCTTTCTTATATGAAATGGGACAAATGATGATATATTTATTTTATGATCGTATAATTCTACACTATTTTTATCATATATTATTTTATTTGGAAATAACTCATCATCTAAATTATTTATATAAATATTTTTATTTACTAAAGAATCTATAGAATTTTTTATAAATATATTTTCTATTTTTTGTATTTTTTTATATATATCTATTTTATTTTTATATTTTAATTCCTCATAACTTAAATCTTCTATTTTATTATAATCATTATGTATAGAATTTACCAATAAAATAATATCTACATTATTTTCATTTTTTGGCAAATCTATATGTGAATTTTTCCTAACTGCCCGACCAATAATTTGAATCAAAGTTGAAATATTATCCGGACAACTCGTAATAATCACATTTCTTATAGATTTCAAATCAAAACTTTCCTTAATAGACCGCGACCCTATAATAATTTTTATATTATCACCAGATGCGTTACTTGGTAAATTAAACATATCTAAATCATTTTCTATTATATTTTTTTGTATTTCACTATGTATCATTATAAATCTTATTGGTTTAAAATCGTGGTCGAATGATTTTGGGGCTTCTTCGTGTAATTTTCTAATTTTACCACAAATAGTACATATAGTATTTGATGTACTAGTAGAACTCTTATCTAAATATCCATTAATTTTTAACATTTCTTGAATAAATATTACACCGCTATTATTTACAAAATTATGATAGATGAATATTTTACCTTTTTTATTTTTTACCATATCTTTTATTAATAATAATAATTTAAAATATTTGGTAGAATAATTTTTAATATTATCTTCTAACATAAAATTTCCAGTAATTTCATAATTCGCCATACCATCTTTTTTGTTAAAGAATTTTATTTGGTTTTTATCCTTCCATTCTTGAGTAGAATTTCTAATCTTATCGTTAATATCACTGGATTTAAATAGACCAATTTTATCATTATCAGGGTTCGGTAATACGTAGTCGTTAATATATATTTGCTCCAATGGTAAAGTTATTGGGTATCTATTTTTAATATTAAATTCTACTGAATTTATAGTCTTTTTTTCATCAGTTATATTATTTTCTTGTTGGAATTTTGATAATGACTTATAAGTATTTAAATGTAATGGACTCATCTGACATTTGATAAATTTTAAATATTCTATTCCTTGTATTTTTTCACCTATAAATTGCTTAGATGGATAGAATTCTGTATTTATATCACGTATATAGCTAATTTTATTTAATGATAGGTTTTGAATAATATTAAAACTATTTGGTAGAAAGATATTATTTTTATCGAATAATTCGTATTTATGTATTTTCTTATCGAAATCAGATAATAAATTTAACATATTTACAACCTCAATATAATGGTTGTTAATGGGTGTTGCTGATAAGAATAATGAACGCAGTGTATTTCCATTTTGTGAGTGAAAATCTAATACAATTTGTATAGATATGCCCCAATTATTTGGAGACAAACTATTATATACATTGTGTATTTCATCACATATTAATAATGAGTTTTTGAATGAGTGTAATAAATCTTTATTTAATTTTATAGTATTATTTTTTAAATATTGTAATATCTCAACTTCACTTAAATCAGTTAATTTTGTATCTAAATCATTTAATATAAATAATTTATTTACAAATTCTCTATATCCATAAAATTCTATATTTTGTTTTGATATTCTTCTATTAAATCTACTCTTTAATTCTTTCAAATAATTTATATCTCTTGGTAAATTATTCTCAGAAACTAATTGTTTAACCTTAATTAATTCATCTAATTCTTCTTTAGAAATTATACCAAATTCAGGTCTTAACAATTCTCGTTTGAATATATTTTTTGTAAAACCTAATATAAATATTTTTCCTAAATTTATATCAACTTTTTTATAATAATTAATAAATTCATTTGATATATTTAATGCTGTAATAGTTTTTCCCGACCCAGTTCCATGTATTAATAATAATCTGGTATAAGGAGTATTTATATTAATAAAATTATTGATAAAATTTTGGTAAGAATTTAATATTAATTTTTTATTTTTAGAAATAATATTATCAATATATGTATTTTCATATACTTTTTTCTTTTGACCAAATGAAAAGAATTCCTTTCTATATGTTATATCCTCTATAATATTATTTTTATTTTTATCATAATCATTTAATACCGGGTATGACATTATATAATATATATTTATGTATATATTTAAAAAAATAATATTATAATTTAAAAAATATTGCCTATATAAATATATAACAAAAAAAATGTATGGAGCGCGACATGAAAATATTATACCATCAGCAAATAAATTAAGAAGAGAGTCACCATTAATGGGATTTGTATATAATGTATTAAATAGAGAGTTGAGTAAAATAAATACATCAATAGATTCAGCCCATCGTTCAGGTAAAGATAGTATTGTAGTTAAATTAACATTTAATTTCAATTGTCCGGAATACATTGAAAATAAAGATGTACAGACTAATGTTTATTATAAAATTATTGAAGATTTACAAAATAAGCAATATACAGTAGGATTAAATTTACTACCTCGAGAAGCATTTTTACATATAGGGTGGAAGGTTACTATCAATAATGAAAAAATAGAAAAAATGGAAGAAAAAATAAAATCAGTTTTATTTAAGTAATTTATAATATATATATTTATTTATTTATTTTTTTGAAATATTTATTCTGGTAATCCACTAACACTTAAATTAGATAGTTCTTCAATAGAAGTTTCTTCTGCCACACTATCTAATTTATTCGCATTCTCTAAACTTTGAGCTACCTTAATTAGAGATTTATAAACATTCAAGATACGTTCCCAGTTTTGAATTGGTGTCTTGTATCTTGTAGATGATACTTGTAGCATCTTTACAAGATAAATAATTTCAGCCAATTCAATTCCAGCCAATGATGAACCAGATTTATCAGCAACTACCGACTGTAATTTAGTATGGATTTTAGATACATCAGCATATTCATTAATTTGAAATACTGAATTTTTAGAGTATTCATCAAATAATAAACACAACAATTCAACTTCTTCTAATTTTAAACTTTCCATTTTATTTTTATTTTAATAATAAATATATAATTAAGATATATTATATAATTATATAATTATTATATATTAAGATACAATTTATTAATGTCATCTACAGTACCACTGCCAGTAAATCTGCCAGCAACTATATTATCAGGTGGTGCGAATAGTGAATCTATTGTTCAAAATGATTCTAGTGTTGGTATCAGCGGGGCAATAGACGAATCTATTATAACTGCTACAGTTAATGGTGAAGAAGCATTTAGAGTTACTAAAACTGGTAATATAGCAATTGGAACTACTAATTCAACAGAAGCAAAATTAGAAATTAATGATACTAGCGGTAAAACATTAAAATTAATATATGATGATACTAATATAAATCCACAATTCTATTCTGATTTGTATGTAGATAATACGGGACAATTATTAGTATATTCTACAGGAAATGACATAAAAATAAATATAGATAACGGACTTGATATTATTGGACATAATGGTATAGATAACGGACTTAAATTAAATGGTGATTTGGTTTGTTCTACAGCTTTACAATTAAATTATAATTGTGTAGATACAATAGGTATAGCATCTCCATCGAAGACACTTATTACAGATAGTAATAATAATATATCAGGTATAAATACTCTATCTGTAAATTCATTAGATGTTGATAATATTATTATTGGTGGTATTATTAGTAATTTTTCTGAGGGTGGTTTGGTAGTTAATACTTATTCTAATTTAGATATGACTGGAAGATTAGTAGCACAATCAGTAGAGTCTGATATTGAATTAATTAATTTTAATCCAATTAGTCAAACTACTAATTATAGTATTGAAATTATTGGATATATAAAACCACAATTTTCAGAAGAATATACATTTTATATAACTTCAAACGATGGCGATAGATTATGGGTTGATAATATTATATTACATAATAACTGGATGTCATCATCTACCGATTCTCAGAGTATTAGTATTAACTTAAATGCCGAAACGTGGTATCCATTAAGAATTCATACATATAACACTACTAATCAATATTTTTCTATTAAATGGGAATCAACAAGTCAAATACAAGACTTTATTCCAGCATCAAGAATGGCTTGGGATAATACAGAAAATAATATTAATACACATCCAGTAAGTGTTGCTGATAAATTGTATATATATAATTCATCTTCTAATAATCTACAAAATATATTATTAGAAGAAAATAGTGGAAATTTATTGATTAAACCATCAAATGGTATTCTATTACTTGAAAATAATAATATATCTAATAATTCTATAGTTAATTCATTACAAATTAATAGAAAATCAGTACTTACATCTGAGAATAATATTGGCACTGGTATTCAATATAATGTAGAAAATAATTTAAATGAAAATAAAGAGATATGTTCTTTACAAAGTAAATATACTAATGTTAATGACAGTGTTGAATCATCTGATTTTGTCATTAATTTAATAAGCAATGGAGTATTGACACAGAGGGCAAGTCTTGATAATCTCGGTCAGTTTTCAGTAACTAATATTATTGAATCTTCTGATGTGAGAATTAAAGAAAATTTTAAAGATTCTGACTTAAAGGATAGTTTCATGAGAATTAAGCAAATTAAATTAAAGGACTATAATTTAATAGATGACCCAGAAAAAAAAGTAAAAAGAGGTGTTATAGCTCAACAATTACGAGAGGTTATGCCAACTGCAGTTCAATTATCAAAAAAGAATGGGTTTGATGATTTCCATGGTATTAGCACTACTGAGATATTATCACATTTAATAGCTACTGTGCAGTATATTATTAAAGAGATGGATATTACATAGGCATTTTTATAGAAGAATCTTGTTTATTTAGTGTTAAAAGTAATATTAATTTCATTTGGTCTATGCTATTTTTTTGTACTATACATACTATAATTAGAACCATTATTATAAATAAATACGAAATATTTAATGATATTTTATTATATAACTCTTTTATCAGGTATGATACAGATGGCTGTTTTTGTTCATAGTTCATATTATTATTTTTTGGTGAATCCTCAATTGGTAAAAATGATTCTTTCGTATTGTTATTATTCCCCTCTTCCTCTCCCATATTCTCATATATTTCATCACCACCATTCTTATTATCATAATCAAAAAGCTTATATGTTTCATTATATGGAGATATACTATATTCATCCATACCAAATGATTCCATATTGTTATACATTCCAAATGTTATATTCTTTCTAATTAAACTTTGTTTTAATTTTCTAATATATATATCTAAAAATATTTTATAAATAAAAAATATTAATAAAAAATGAATTTCGAAGAAGTTAATATTCTAACATTAAAAGGCATTTTTATTAAAGATTCACAAGATTTAGAAGATATATTCGAAAATGAGATTTTAGAAAAAGTTAGACTATCAAAATATTCACCGAACATAGAAGAACCTAAAATTTATGATAAATTACAAACTATATTTACTACTAAAGAAAATTGGACTAAAAAAACAAATATTTTATGTTGGTATTGTAATTTAGAATTTACTAATATGCCTCTATTCATTCCAGAGAATATTTTAAAAAATGAAACAGGGCAATATATGGAAGTTTATGGTAATTTCTGCTCCTTTGGTTGTTGCCAGGGTTATATTGATACAAACATAGAATTTACTGGAAGGAAGAAATGGCAGTCTAGAGAATTATTAAAAATATTATATAAGAAAATACATAATAAAACTATAGATATTATCCACCCATCACCAAGTAAATATAATATAAAAAAGTATGGGGGTAAAAAAAAGGAGAAAGAATTTAAAGAAGAAATTAAACAAATAGATAAAAAAAATAGAGTTTAAATAAATCATTCTTGTCTAAACATAATTTTTCTAAACTCTTCCATAGTTTTATCTGTAATTTTTTTCATAGGGTTATTAAATTCTTCTATTTTTATACCACTTAATCTACACCATATATAATATAAAGAATATATACCACAATTACCAGTTGAACTTTTTTGATGTTGTATATTAGTTATTTTTTTCAATATTATTTTTTTGCCAGTTTCATAACTAATCCTAAATGCTAGATTTTCTAAAAACTCTCTAAATTCAACATTCTGGATATTAAACCCAGAAGAATTAAAATATTCAATAAAATTTGGATCAGACTCAGAGCCTTGATTATTAAAGTTAAATAATATACTAAACCAATGTTGTCCTGATTTATGAGAAGGATCTGTATTATATACTATCCCGTGCCACTTTATATTAGAATTATTTATAAAATCTATATCAACTATAGATTTTATCTCGTGATTAATACATTTTTTATTCTGTGGAGTTATCATAATATTATCAATCATATGTATAAAACTATAATTATAATCATCAAATTTATTATATAATTGTTCTTGTATTATATCAACGTGTGTATTATTTAACCAATCATTACCATTATGACTACCAACAGGTTTAAAGAATTTATAAATAATACATTCTTTTGTATCATTATTAATGATACTATTGTCAATATTTTTAATAATACATAATTCTTGTTCATTTATAGATTTTTTTTTATTACAACCACAATCATCAGCAATTTTATTTATTATTAAACTTCCTAATTTAGGTATATTATTATCAATATCAGATTTTTGATAAATATTTTCTAATAATACATTTGGCAAACAAGTTTTTCCATCTACATTCAATTTACATATATTATTTTTATTATTGATAATATTATTATTTAATTTTTCTAATGCCATACTATCTTTATTAAATATATTATTTAAAATATTTATTTATAATAAAAATAATAATAAATAATGATAAATTAATATAATATATGGTTTTTTATATATAGTATAATATATGTATATAATTTTCTAAATTATATATAAAAAATGGTCCGAGTCCAACAATTTACAACGTCAGGAATAGAAAGCCTACCAAATACAGCTAGTAATTTGATATATGATACTGATCTTAATGTTTTGAAGTTTAAAAATGGTACAAATACATCTACTCTGTTAAATACAGAAGGTGGTGGAAGTTTTGATATCCCGGAACATAATACAACTACAGAAGGATTAAAATTAACTGGTACTCTAGTTACATCGAGTGCTGCTGAATTAAATTATAATGATTTAACTACCGGACCAGGTACGGCTGAGGCGAGTAAGACTCTTGTATTAGATAGTAGTTCTGATATTACTGGTATTAATTCATTGACTGCAACTACATTAGTAGGGACTTTATCAACAGCAGCACAGCCTAATATTACGAGTGTAGGTACACTGGATGATCTATTAGTAACTGGAGATGTTGGTATCGGGACAAATTCACCACAAACAACATTAGAGGTTGGTGATGTCATACCTGAGATTCGTTTAACCGATGATAGAACTACTATCACAGGTGGTAGCGACTTGGGTAAAATATCTTGGTATTCTAGAGATGCGTCGTTCGGTAGTAATTATGAACCAGTTGCACAAATTAGAATAGTTTCTAATA
>Ga0181553_10004623_pt1 | contig 11660 bp, 10 predicted proteins | sample 011ome_17_FD_133753 | JGI IMG/M metagenome (GOLD analysis project Ga0181553, IMG submission 133753) | Coastal salt marsh microbial communities from the Groves Creek Marsh, Skidaway Island, Georgia - 011502XT metaG (megahit assembly) | ecosystem: Environmental > Aquatic > Marine > Intertidal...
TAAACACCGTCAACTTTAGTGGCTTTCATGAGCAGATCTGCACCGATTTCAATGCCACGTAATGTCGCTGCGGAATCGGTAGTAAAGAAAGGATTACCGGTACCGGCACAGAAAATAACAACATTGCCAGTATTCAGAAAGCGATTAGCAAAACGATGGTCGTAATCTTCACAAACCCCAGATAGAGAGATGGCTGACATCACTCGAGTCGGCGTGCCGGCACGCTCGAGTGCGTCTTGCATTGCAAGCGCATTCATCACTGTCGCCAGCATTCCCATGTGGTCACCAGCGACACGGTTCATGCCCGCCTTTGCCAGTGCTTGACCACGGAACAAGTTACCACCGCCGATAACCATGCCTAGTTGCAGTCCTTCAGTCACAAGCTGTGAAACCTGAGCCGCCATTTCATCAATGACTTTGGTATCAAAACCGAATGGCTCACTGCCCATTAGGGCTTCACCACTTAACTTTAACAGGACTCGTTTATAGGCAAACGAATTATCGGCGTCACTCATGGTATTAGTTCCCTTGTACTTGAGCCATTACCTCGGCTGCGAAATCTTCTTGTTTCTTCTCGATGCCCTCACCAACTTCATAACGGATGAAGCTAGTCACATCAGCACCGTGAGACTTTAACAGATCTGCAACAGAAGTCGAAGGATCTTTAACAAAAGGCTGACCAGTCAAACTAATCTCACCTAAGAACTTCTTCAAACGACCACCGATCATCTTTTCGATGATGTTATCTGGCTTGCCGCTCTCTTTTGCCTGAGCAACAAAAATCTCTTTTTCTTTCGCAATAACGTCTTCAGAAACCTGATCAGGTGTTACGAATTGTGGGTTGCTTGCAGCAACGTGCATGGCAATGTCATTTGCCAGTGTCGAGTCACCACCGTTCAATCCAACAACAACACCAATACGACCACCATGGATGTAAGAAGCAGCGTTGCCACCATTTAGTGCTAGCACTTCGACACGGCGAACCTGGATGTTCTCACCAATTTTAGTAACCAATGCTAGGCGTGCTTCTTCAATTGTCTTGCCGTCAACTTCAACCGCGTTTAATGCTTCAACAGATGTTGTTACATTCGCAAGTGCGGCATCGGCAACCATGTTGCCAAATGCAATGAAGCTCTCGTCACGAGATACAAAGTCAGTTTCACAGTTAACTTCCAGAATAACCGCATTGTTATCATCTGAGCGAGTTAAGATCACGCCTTCAGCTGCGATACGTCCAGCTTTCTTAGCCGCCTTTGCTTGGCCAGACTTACGCATATTTTCGATTGCTTTTTCAATATCACCGTCTGTTTCTACAAGCGCTTTTTTACATTCCATCATGCCTGCGCCAGTTCTGTCACGCAGCTCTTTTACAAGTGCAGCAGTAATTGCCATGTGTTTATCCTCAATTAATAAAAAGTGTCTTCAAAAAAGGGGGCTGTGCCCCCTTTAAAACCGTCTAAAACTAGGAGTTAAGCTTCTTCTTTAGTTTCTGCAGTGGCTTCTTCAGCTGTCTCAGCTGTTTCTGCCTGCTCTTCTTCAGCTTCTTTAGCTGGAGCTTCTTCTGCTACTGGAGCAGCTTCTTCTGCAGGTGCTTCTTCCTTAGTTTTCTTTGCTTTTTTCTTGGTTGCTTTCTTAACTTCTACTTTAGGTGCTTCTTCGACGAACTCGTCTGATTCATCACCCTCTGCAACCTGTACAGAATTACGCGCTTCAATGATTACATCGGCAGCACATTCTAAGTAAAGCTTGATCGCTCTGATTGCATCGTCGTTTCCAGGAACAACGTAATCAACGCTGTCTGGGTTAGAGTTTGTATCAACGATTGAGATAACAGGGATACCTAGTTTGTTCGCTTCAGCGATCGCAATTTTTTCATGATCAGCGTCGATCACAAATAATGCGTCAGGTAGACCACCCATATCTTTAATACCACCAATACTACGCTCTAGCTTGTCCATCTCACGACGAAGTAGTAATGCTTCTTTCTTTGTTACACGCTCGAAAGTGCCATCTTCGCTGGCAGATTCCAGGTACTTAAGACGCTTGATTGACTGACGAATTGTCTTGTAGTTAGTCAACATTCCACCTAACCAGCGCTTATCAACGAAGAACTGACCACAACGTGTGGCTTCTTCACGGATAGCAACGCCCGCAGCACGCTTAGTACCAACGAATAGAATCTTGCCACGCTTAGAAGCAACTGAACTTAGGAAGTTCATTGCATCCTGAAACATTGGTAAGCTGTCTTCGAGATTGATGATATGAATTTTGTTTCGCGCGCCAAAGATAAAAGGCTTCATCTTTGGGTTCCAGTAACGGGTACGGTGTCCGAAATGAACGCCCGCCTGCAACATGTCACGCATAGTGACTTTGGCCATGTTAATTTCCTCTTGGGTTAAGCCTCCACTCACCCCACGAATTCAACCCTAAGGCACCCAGAATTGTGTGTCGGTAAGTGTGTGTATTTAGTTAATTAATCAATAATTACCTGAGCATTTAATTCAGGCGCGCGATTTATACCATAACACGCCCGTATAAACAACAAGTTCGACTTAAATTTGGCTTATTTTTGTACTATTTACGGATATGTCCGTTACCGGTGACCAGATGGCGGCAAATAGTCATTTCTTTTGCCCCCATCGGACCATAGGCATGGAGTTTGGTGGTGGAAATACCGAGCTCTGCACCCAGTTGAAATTGCCCGCCATCGTTAAAGCGTGTCGAGGCATTCAGCATGATGGCAGAGGCATCGACACGGCTCTGGAAGTAAGCAATCGCATCGGCATCTTGCGCCAAAATAGCTTCGGTGTGTTTGCTACCAAATTGGTTAATATGGGCACAGGCCGCCTGGGTATCATCAACCATCTTCACGGCTAATATTAGGTCTAGATACTCAGTGCTCCAATCAGCATCAGTGGCAACAGTTGCGCCATCAATCATCGGGCAGGCAGGATCCAGACGTAATTCAACGCCAGCTTGTTGTAACTCAGATAACAGGCTAACAATAACTGCTTTATCGAGCCGTTTATCCAGAATGAGTGTCTCAAGCGCATTACACACACCCGGACGTTGTGCTTTAGCATTGAGCACCATTTGATTGATGAACTCTGGTTTGGCGGTATGATGAATAAACATATGGCACAGCCCTTTATCATGGGCCAGAACCGGCATTTTGGCATTCTCTACCACATAAGATACGAGACCATGCCCGCCTCGCGGGATAACCAAATCAATGTGCTCGCCTTGACACAATAACTCAGCTACATCATCACGTGTCCGCAGTAGCTGAATGGCATCTGCCGGGAGGATACCCTCAATCGCGGTCTGAACCACATCATAAAGGGCTTGATTCGAATGTGCGGCCTCTTTACCACCCTTCAGAATGATGGCATTTCCCGACTTTATGGCTAAGGCAGAGCAGTCGATCACCACGTTGGGACGACTTTCGAAAATCATGGCCAGCACGCCAATCGGCACACGCTGTTTTGCGATAGTTAAGCCATCGTCTGTTGTGATCGAGGATTCAAAGATGCCAACAACAGCCTCTTGATGAGCAATGGCATCTACGCTCTCGGCCATGTCTGACAGTCTTGTCGGGCTCAGGGTCAGACGGTCAATCATGGCATGACTTAGGCCGGCGCGATGAGCCTGCTCAATATCCTCTTGATTGGCTGCGAGAATTTGTTCGCTGGAGGTTCGAATAGCATTGGCAATGTTCTGTAACGCCAGATTACGAGCTGACTCGGATATAGCGAGTAATTTTGATGCTGCTTGGGCTGCAGCTTGTGCCTCTCTCATGGTGATTCTCGAGAAAAATCTCTTATGACAATATTCTGCAGGATATTACTGAGGATTAACACAGTGGCTGTGGAAAAAATCGTTAGATTATTTTTCCGCTTAGGTCATTGAACTACTTGCTCGACCACAAAACGCTATTGAGATTTTGGCTTGCTGTTGTCTTTCTCTACCTGTTGCGTCGATTGTGTTTGCTTACTTCTCTTCGCGAGTAGCTGACATTTGACCGGTAACTTGGCACCTGCACCCATGGCTGCCAGTTTCTTTGGCGAGCACTCTACCTTTTCAAGCATCGTCTTATCAATGTAGGTATTTATGGATTCAACCGTAATTTTGCCTGACAGCGGACGACCAATTAATTCCCCCTCATGGAATATTTGAACAGCGGGAGCAGCAGCATTCATACCGATGGTTCTCAGGATAAACGATCGGCTGAGTTTTGATTGGGTATTTGCCGTTCCCGCGTTACTTACCGAGTGCAATAAGGTGACCTTCATATTACGCTTAGAAGCGACCTGCATCACGTCCTTGGCGAGCATAATCGAGTTATGTTTCTTAGGCGACCACATATAAATGAGACCGGTTGTCTTTTTCCTCTCACTCGCAGCAAGTACTGTTTTTAAGTCAGCATCTGTGAAAGTTGGATCTGCAGCAGACAGATTCAAGGATAAAAATAATGAAGCAAATAATAAGGAGAAAACTAAATTAGACTTAATCACTGGCATGCTCACACCACATAAATATACACAGAATAGAAATGACAAATACAGCCGCCCAGAACAAACATATGCCAGACAGCATGGGTGTATTGTTTATCTTTCAAGACATAAAAAATAACCCCAATGCTGAACAGTAGTCCTCCGGCTGCGAGCAACCATAGGCCACCAACAGGAATGGCCAGATACAGTGGATAACCAAGCAGTACCGCCATCCACCCCATCAGTAGATAGGTCGCCAATGACAACTTAGGAAAACGATTCGCTGCAAACACCTTGAACAAAACACCCAATATAGCAATAGACCAAATCACCACAATCGCTGCCAGTGAAAATATGCCATCGAGGCTGATCAGTAGGAATGGCGTGTAGGTTCCAGCGATAAGCAGGTAAATAGCTGAATGATCGACGATTTTTAGTATCCGCTTACTTTTAGGATGACTAATCGCATGGTAAACCGTTGATGCCATGAACATGAAAATCAGCGTACCGCCATAAACACTGACACTAGTCACAGCGGCTGTGCCTTCCGCCCTGAGGATCAGGAATACCAATCCCACAATGGCCAATGCGAAACCAATCGCATGGGTGGCGACATTCCAGATTTCCTCACTCATGCTGTAGGGTTTGGTGAGTATTTTGTTCATAATAATTGCCTTTATCAGCGTCTCGGCCAGTCTACTTTGTCGATGCTGAGAACACAACTTATCAGTCCTGTTTAAGAATTAAATTATCCTTGTGAACCATGACTTTGGCATGTACTTGCTTTAATTTCGATGGCAGGTCATTACCCGCCGTTTGACAGATTTGGGCCGCCTCCCGCGAATTGTATTCAGCAATGCCATAGGCAACAACTTTGCGCTGGTACTTAATAGGTATACTGTCACCGCGGTTGAATGGACCCCGGACAGATTTCATCCCGATGGGGAGCAATGAAGCATTCCTCTTAAGCGCATCATAAGCCCCTTTATCAATGTTGAGCCAGGCATGCTCTCTGGCTCGGGTTAATATCCACGAACGCTTTTTCAGAGCATTCGGTTGTGGGTTACTGAAAAAGTAGGTTCCCATCTTGCCAGATATCGCATTAGAAACAGGATATTTTCCTAGGTAAGTCGATATCACTACATCAACTCCAAGCGGTGTTAGTTTTCTCACGGCGGCTAATTTGGTTTTCATGCCCCCTTTGCCAGTGATCGTTTTGGTCAGTGTCTTTATTTGATCGAGCGCCTCATCGTAGGCAATAGATTCAAAGCGCTGTGCATCTGGCTCTGAGGGATCGGCGTTGAAGAGACCATTAGTTTTCGTGAGCATGACCAGCATAGGTGCGGCCACTAATTCACAAATCATGGCTGAAAGCTGATCATTATCACCAAAGCTTATTTCATCAAAACTGACCGAATCGTTTTCATTAATGATTGGAATGATGCCGGCCGAGATGAGTTCATTTAGGGTGTTTTTGATATTCAAGCTGCGTTGCTTATTGCGCAGATCTTCGTGGGTTAGAAGTATCTGTGCGACCTGTAGGTTATATTTGGAAAACTTCTGTTCGTAGGCCTGCATTAGTCGAGCCTGACCAACGGCAGCACAGGCTTGCAAATAGGCCATATTATCTGAAGCCTCGCCCAGTATTGCTCGGCCGATGTTAATTGCGCCTGAGCTGACCAGCACCGGAGTAATTTTATGATCCTTGGCTAACTGAACAATGTCAGCAAGAATATTTGCCAGTTGGTGGTGCGCAATGGCGCCAGATTCATTGGTAACTGCCAATGAACTGAGCTTTATGACCAGTGCTTTACGTTCTAAGTTTTGCATATATCACTATAATTGGTAGACATTTTGTTCATGAAATTACCAGGTAAACTTAAAGAAGTTGATAATCTACGCCTGAAAGGGTTGATATCAAGACGAGCGTTACTGACAGTAATCTGAATGGCGTCTATAATGCGTATCATTGTTAAAAATAATATAATCATAATAAATCATGACCGTTTCGATTAAAACAGCTGATGAAATAGAAAAAATGCGCGTCGCTGGTCGACTAGCAGCTGAGGTTCTGGAAATGATCGAACCTCACGTCGTAAAAGGCATCACTACCGACGAATTAAATACTATATGTCATGACTATATAACGCAGGAGCAAAAGGCGATCCCTGCGCCATTAAATTACCACGGTTTTCCCAAGTCAATCTGTACCTCTGTGAATCATGTTATCTGCCACGGCATTCCGGCTGACAAGAAACTTAAAGATGGCGATATCATTAATATTGATATCACTGTCATCAAAGACGGCTACCATGGCGATACCAGCAAGATGTTTATTGTCGGTAAACCCTCAATTCGTGCTGATCGACTATGTAAGTTGACTCAAGAAGCATTATACCTGGGCATGGAGCAAGTTAAGCCGGGTGCTACGCTGGGAGATATTGGGCATGTGATCGAGACTTTTGCTCACAAACACCAGTTAAGTGTTGTTCGCGAATATTGTGGACACGGGATTGGCAAAATATTCCACGAGGAGCCACAAGTTTTGCACTATGGTCGGCCAGGAACTGGAATGGTTTTAAAACAAGGTATGTGTTTTACCATCGAACCCATGTTGAATTTAGGCAAACGTCACTCTAAATTACTTCAAGATGGCTGGACCGTGGTAACTAAGGATAGAAGTTTATCGGCGCAATGGGAGCATACCATTGGTGTTACTGACAATGGCTTCGAGGTATTCACTGCTCGGAGTGAGGAATCATGGAGGTAAAAACCCTCAGTAGCCTGACCAATTCACTGGTAAAACCAGAGGACCTCGAAGACACTGGCGCGACATCCGTTGTCGATCGGATGCAGGCTGTCATTGATTCTGATTTGAGTGATTCACCCTCGGTAGCCGATTGTAAACAATTTCTCAATCGTGTTTCAGAAACACTTGATCACTGTTTTGATGAGAGCTTACCCATACGGGATATTCTCAATGGCCGAGCGACTGCCATCGATGAGTTACTGATCAGGTTATGGAATAACACCCTCAAAGATGAAGCCAGCGAGGCGGCATTGATTGCTGTCGGTGGCTATGGCCGCGCTGAGTTACACCCCTACTCTGACATAGATTTACTAATCTTAACGGCCAAGACTCGTAAATTATCAAATTCACAAAAAGATGCCATAGAGGCCTTCATAACCGCACTCTGGGACTTGGGACTCGATATTGGTCACAGTGTCAGGGACATCAAAGCCTGTAAATCCATGGCTAAAGAAGATGTCACGGTTATGACCAATCTTATTGAGTCACGATTGATTACCGGTTCAGATGCCTTCTATGATGACCTGCGGGAGATGATCCAGTCACGTGGTTTATGGCCATCGACTGAGTTCTTCAAAGCGAAATATAAAGAGCAGCAGGAGCAACACGAAAAGTTCCTGAAGGCCTCCTACGCGCTGGAACCCAATATCAAGAAAAGTCCCGGATCTATGCGAGATATCCAGTTGGTTGGCTGGGTAACGAAGCGTCATTTCGGTGTGAATAGCCTCAATGAACTTCTGGCTGAGCGGTTTTTAACTGAACACGAATATCTGACACTTCAGTCATGTGAGAATTATCTGTGGCGATTACGGTTTGCATTACATCAGGTGGCTGGTCGTGGTGAGGACAGGTTGCTATTCGATCACCAAAAACCAGTGGCGGAGAAAATGTGCTACAGCAATTCTGAGCATTTATACGATGTTGAGCACCTCATGCAGGACTACTTTAAAGTTGTGCGAACCACACGCGAGCTCAATGACATGTTGCTACAACACTTCTCAGAAACCATTCTGTATGCCAACGAGAAATTTAGCGTAAAACCCATCGATGAAAACTTTCAGGTATTAGGCTCTCGCATCGAAGCAAAATCAGAGGATCTATTTCTGAAGCAGCCAGTCCAGCTCATCAAACTGTTTTACCATATTGCCTGCGATGAAGAAATTCTGGGCGTTAGAGCACCGACCATTCGTGCAATAATCAATTCGAGAACAGAAATTGATTTCGAGGCATTTCATAATGATCCGGAAGCCAAACGTTTGTTTCTGGATATCTTACGCCACCCAAATGGCATGGTTCGCGCCTTTGTCTACATGCGACGTTATGGTGTATTGAGAACTTACTTACCTGCCTATGCCAGAATTGTTGGCCAGATGCAGTACGACCTGTTCCATATTTACACCGTTGATGAGCACACTTTGTTTGTCATGCAGAATATTGATAGTTTCTCCCGTGATGAGAGTAAAACAGACTTTGCCTTGGCCAATCAGGTGATGAAACTGATCCCAAATCGAGAATTATTACTGTTAGTTGCTCTATTTCATGATAACGGTAAGGGTCAAGGGGGCGACCATTCAGAAATTGGTGCGATCGTAGCCCGTAAATTCTGTCAGGACCATGGACTCAATAAACAACAAACCGATATGGTGGTTTGGTTAGTAGCCGATCATCTGGTCATGTCAATGACGGCCCAACGCAAAGATATTACCGATCCGAAGGTCATTCATGAATTCGCCAGTCGCGTCGGCACAGTTGAATGTCTGAACTATATCTATTTGCTTACTGTAGCAGATATTTGTGCTACCAGTCACACGCTCTGGAATAACTGGAAAGATACCCTGTTGAGTGATTTGTATAAGCTCACCCGCAGTGCCCTTCAGCGTGGTTTAGATAATCCACAGAACTTTACCGAAACAATACGCAAAGCCAAGGCTGAGGCGGTTGATTTCCTGGGCAGAAAAGGTGTGAAAGCACATGCCATTAATGCGTTATGGGAGAATTTCAAAGACGATTATTTTGTCCGTAATCCGGTTAAGCGTATTGCCTGGCAAACACATCAAATACTGAAGAATCCCGCCTCGGAGAATGTTGTCGCGGTATATAGAGATAAACGTACCCTGACCACCGAGCTATTCGTTTACATGCCGAAACATGAAGAGTACTTTACTCAGATAACCTCGTTTATCCACAAGAAAAATCTCAGCATTCATGATGCCAGTCTACACTCAACCAGAGATGGCTTTATTATGGGCTCATTTGTTGTACTAGAATCCGATGGCCAGTCAATTAGAGATAATGATCGGGTCGAGAGCCTCAAAAACTTACTCTCGAAGAAAGTGGAGGATAACGAACTCCAAGAGGACACTGAGGGACTACAAAAGCCAAATCATCGTTACCAGCATTTTGATATTGAAACCGAGATTAGCTTTCAGGTTACTGAAAACCTGCGCCGGACGCTGGTTGAAATTACCACCCTCGACCGCCCCGGATTGCTCTCAGAAATTGGCAAAGCCTTCCTCAAATCAGGCGTTGAATTACATTCCGCTAAAGTGGTGACATTGGGTGAAAAGGTTGAGGATGTATTCTCGGTAACTAACATGGATGGCTCACTTCTCACTGGCCAACAAGAGCTTGGGCTCAAGATGGCATTACTCGACTGCTTGGATGAGGGTAAATAACCATGATTACACTCTACGGTATCCCTAATTGCGATACAGTCAAAAAGGCACAGAAATGGCTAGATAGTCATGATGTGTCTTATCGATTTCATGATTTTCGTAAGGACGGCATTGATTCAGCGACGGTATCGGCCTGGCTTGAAACACTGGGCTGGGACAAGGTTGTCAATAAGCGTAGTACCACGTGGCGTGGCTTGTCTGATGAGACAAAAAGCAACATGAATGCGCAACTAGCGCTAACAGAAATTCTGCAACAACCCACCCTGATCAAACGTCCAGTGGTTGATACAGGGCAAGCTATCCTGATTGGATTTAATGAACAACAGTTTCAGGATCTGGTTTAGCCTATGACTAAAGCAATTATTTTCATTGTACTTGCCTTCTTATTTATCATTGGCGGCGCAATGTTACTGTTAGATACCGCTAAAAAACCGCGTATACCACCGAATATCAAATCACCAGAGCAACTGGATAATGAAGACCAAGACTGGAAAAACTGATGGGTAAAAAAACGGCCTGTGCAATGCAGGCCGTTCAAGCAAGTTGTTGATATTTTTAATTAGCTTAACTTTGGTCCAGCGGCGGTTATCTGTTCATCGACTTCGAATTTATTAAAATTATCGATGAACTGCTGGCATAAATGACGCATCTCGACGTCATATGCCTCAGGATCGGACCAAGTATTTCTAGGCTGTAGTAAAACATCATCAACCCCTTCAACTGAAGTTGGTACGTCGAGATTCAAGCCTTCCAGATGAACCGTCTCGCAATCTCTCAAAGCACCACTTTGAATGGCATGGATGAAGGCACGAGTGGTTGGAATCGAGAAGCGCTCTCCACCGCGACCGTGAGCACCACCTGTCCAGCCAGTGTTGACCAGATACACTTTGGCATCCGAGTTATCTAAACGCTTCATCAATAACTCAGCATACTCTGCTGGTGATCTTGGAAAGAATGGCGCACCAAAGCAGGTAGAAAAAGTCGATTTAATCCCTGAACCTGCACCCATTTCTGTCGAACCAACCAGTGCGGTATAACCACTCAAGAAGTGATACGCAGCCTGCTCTCGATTAAGCAATGAGACTGGTGGAAGCACACCGGTTAAGTCACAAGTCAAAAATATGATCGCTGATGGCTCGCCGGCAAGATTCTCATCAACCGTCATCGCGACATGCTCTAGTGGATAAGCGGCTCGGCTATTTTGTGTAAGTGTCACGTCGGTGTAATCGGGTGTGCCCTCATCATCGAGGACCACATTCTCAATAATTGTGCCCTGCTTTATGGCATCCCAGATCACGGGCTCGTTCTTTTGGCTTAAATCAATACATTTGGCGTAACAGCCACCTTCCATATTGAACACGACATCTTTACCCCAGCCGTGTTCATCATCACCAATTAAGAAGCGCTCAGGATCAGCAGAAAGTGTCGTTTTTCCGGTACCACTCAGGCCAAAGTAGAGCGTAACATTGCCGTCTTTACACACATTGGCTGCACAATGCATAGGCAAAACATCGACATCTGGTAACAGATAATTCTGCACCGAGAACATCGCTTTTTTCATTTCACCGGCGTAACGCATGCCAGCGAGTAAGACTTTGCGCTGGGCGAAATTAATGATGACAGCACCATCAGAATTAGTGCCATCAATATCCGGGTCACATTCAAACCCAGCCACATTCAGTA
>Ga0181553_10004638_pt1 | contig 11634 bp, 12 predicted proteins | sample 011ome_17_FD_133753 | JGI IMG/M metagenome (GOLD analysis project Ga0181553, IMG submission 133753) | Coastal salt marsh microbial communities from the Groves Creek Marsh, Skidaway Island, Georgia - 011502XT metaG (megahit assembly) | ecosystem: Environmental > Aquatic > Marine > Intertidal...
GGCTTCACCGGTACCGACCACGGCAGGCATGCCATACTCGCGGGCCACGATAGCCATGTGTGACATGGTGCCGCCGATGTCGGACACGGCCGCGCTGATCTTGCTGAACAGCGGGCTCCAGCTGGGATGGGTAATCGGGGCCACGAGTATGTCGCCTTTCTTGATTTCTCCGAAATCGTTGATGGAACGCAGGACCTTCGCGGTGCCTTCCACCACGCCGGGTGAGGCTGCATAGCCTTTCAGTTCATTTTCATTGGCAACATCCGGAGCAGCCCAGCTGTGCAGGGTTTCCGTGGTGATACCCCACAGCATTTGCAGGGCGGGATCTTCGATGTTGTCGGGCATCGGACCGATGGCGGGCGGGGCCTGCCAGGTTTTCAGCACTTCGATCATTTCCCGGCGCTGCTTGATAATCGGTGGCCAGTAGTCCTTGTTGACCGGCTCGGAACCGGCGGCCCAGGCATTCATGATGTTGCCCAGGGTCATGTTCACTTCACTGTGGTGCATATGGAAGATGTCGTCGGCGTTCTCGATGACACCCTGGCTGGCCAGCAGGCCGCCGAATTCCCGGATCTTGTTGAAGAAACAGGTGGTGAGCCAGTGTTCGCAGTAGAACTTATGATCCTCGACATACGGGAACACCAGGTGGCACACGGCGAGCATCTGGTCGAAGGCGGTTTTTTCCTCGTCACTGCCGAGCAGCTCGCGGTATTCATTTACGATGCGGTCGCGTTCAGCTTTCAGTGCTTCGGTCGGGCGTTCCAGGGAGGTGCCTTTCCTGATCAGTTCGATGTAATGGGGCAGGGCTGACAGCGGCACGGACAGGTCGTCATTCCAGCTGCGTTCGAAATGATAGAAGCCGTCGCCAATGGAAATGTTGAACCAGGGATCGCGGGATTCGGCCAGGGCATCCAGCCACTGCTTGCCGGCATCGCCCTTGCCTGCGACGGCCGGCAGGATCACGTCCGGATTGCCATCGTCGGTAAAGACATCATCGATGCCCAGTTCCACCGCCAGTTTTGCCAGTTTCTTCAGCTCGTCATCGGGGCGGAACATCAGCACATCAATGCCGGCCACCATGCGGGCCACGGTCTGGTCAGTGATTTCCGGAAAAGCCTGCTTGCAGAACTGGAAAAACACCACGTACGCGCCATAGCCCAGCATCAGCATTTCAAAGTGGTGATGCCACATGACCGAATAATTATCGATGACCTTGTGGTAGGCCGCCCGCACATAATGGTTCTGGGCGATACCGCGTGCCTCTTTCACCACGGCTTCATCTTCTATGGCATCCAGTTTGGGTATCTCGATACTGCTCATGTCGCGGATCAGCTCGCCCATGCGCGCTTCCCACTTGCCGTAGATATCGTTCCAGTTTTCGTAGTAATAACCGGCGCGGTCCTGGAACAGTGCCAGGCGCTCCTCGATTTCCTGCGGGTCGGTCACGGTATTCGCCGTGATATAGATGCGGCCATTGATGCAGCGGTAGTCGATGCCCTTGGCGGTGGGAAAGGCAAACACGCGGGTCACCGAAGCCCCCATCGCATGATAGGCCGCTTCGGCCGTAATCATGTCAAAGGCTGACATAGGCTCGGGGAAATGCATGGAGTTGTAGAACCAGAAGCGGCCGTCATCCTCCGGCTGCACCTGCGTGAAATAGGCATACATGTCAGCCCAGTTTTCCGCACCCGGCACGGGGCCGATTTCGGAAGGCAGCGGAAACGGATTTTTGCTGTCAGTCATGAGAAGTACCCCAGAAAAAAAGCCCAAATCTCTTATTCGTCTTTTAAAGAGACTTTGTTGATTTTATTGGTATTTTCGTGTCGGCGGGCAGGCCGACAGGCAGGTCAATAATCCCCTTTCTGGCCAGAAAAGGGAAGCCTTTGGGAGGCAAAAGGGTGGGGCGGGAACGAGGAAAAATCAGGCGCTGTCGCCGCCTTCCTGGTTCTTGCGGTAGATTGCCAGGATGCAGTCAAAGGCCTCTTTCATGGTGAGTTCGCGGAAGTCAGAAAACTCGCCGGCATCCATGCAAAAACCGTGGTCGGGACACACTTCGCAGTTGATGTGGCTTTGCGTGGGATCGGTGACCGCTTCCATCGGTTTGTGGCAGCGCGGACAGTCGATGTTGCGGATCTCGTTGTAGATCATCCCCAGGGTCTGGTCACCGTCATCCACGGAAACTGATGTCCAGTCGTCCTTGAGGAGTTCGGCCGCGCCCTTGTCGAACCAGATTCCAGCGCAGCGTTTGCACTTGTCAATGACGACTTCACCCGACTGAGTGAGAAAGGTTTGTTCTTCAAATTCACCTTGGCACTTTGGGCATTTCATCAGATTGGACTCCAGCGGGTACTGACATGACTATGGATAACGGCCCAAGAATTCCATGCCCTTGCTAAATTGTAAAAGATGCTGGCGTTTCAGGGGTCAGTTTCGGCATCCTGCATGAGTAGGTAATTGCGGCTCACCGGAACGACACCGTGCGTCTTGGCCAGCTGGCACTGGATGACGATCAGGTTGGCAAATTCGAAACTCATGTCACAGACCGCCAGATAGAATTTCCACATGCGGTAAAACGCCTCATCCTTGATGCCCAGGATCTCCTCGCGATGGGCCTGGAAGCGCTCCAGCCACCGGCGCAGGGTCCAGGCATATTGCATGCGCCAGACTTCCAGGTCGGTGAGCATCAGGCGGCTCTTTTTCAATTCCCGCAGCGGTTTCGGAAACAGCCGGAATGCGGCCGCCCGGAAAAATACACCGGGTGATCCAGGGGTTGGTCGGTTGCGGCACGCTCTTGTTGGCCATGGTATGCACAAGGGCGACCCCGTCTTCGGCCAGCATGGTGTTGATGCGGGAAAAATAGGTGCCGAAATTATCCACGCCGACATGCTCCAGCATGCTGACGCTGACAATCCGGTCATAGCGGGCTTCATGTTCACGGTAGTCGACCAGCAGAAACCGGCAGCGGTCGCTGATGCCGCGACGCCGGGCTTCTTCCTGAGCCACGCGCAACTGCTCATTGGACAGAGTGATGCCGGTGACGTTGACGCTATGGTGCGTCACGAGATGAAAGGCCAGGCTGCCCCAGCCGCAACCGATGTCGAGCACGGTCATGTCAGGCTTGAGCAGCAGCTTGCGGGCAATGATCGCCGCTTTGTTCTGCTGGGCCTGCTCTATGGAATCCCCGGGAGAGTTGAAAAAGGCACAGGAGTAGTACATTTCGCTGTCAAGAAAGAGACGGAAGATGCTTTCGTCGGTATCGTAATGGTGAGCGATGTGACGGTAGCTGCGGCGGATACTGTTGACATGCTGCCAGGCTGACAACAAACAGTTTGCCCTTTTGCTGCTCGGGCGTGCGGCAAAGTTGGTGCGCAACAGTCCCAGCATATTGCGCAGTTCGCCAGGGTCGGCTTCCCACCCGCCTTCCATGTAGGTCCGGCCATGCTCGAATTCCCAGTCACGAGCAATCCGGTTGATGGCCTGTTCTGAACGGATAGACCAGTTCACTGGCTTGGCGTTGTCACCAAAGGTGTGAACAGTGCCATCGGGCATGTGCAGGTCAAGGGTGCCGTGCTTGACGTGTTTTTACAGGAGCTTCAGGTACATCAGAGGCTCCCGGCGCGGGCAGTGAAGAAGTCCCGGCGCGCCAGGAACAGACCCGCCAGGGCCAGTACAGCCTGCACGACATGGCTGATTTCTGCCTGTAGGCTTGGCGCGGCCAGTTCCTGTTTAAACGGCATGCCTGCCCAGTAGGGCAGGTAGTAACCCAGCAACAGGATGAGGCAGATCCACCAGGTCAGCGGTTGCCTGGCGCTGTGCCACGCGAAGAAGACCACCAGTACAACAACCAGAGCAGCGATATCGCCAAAGGCTTCGCGCAAGGCGTGGTACCAGGAATGCGCCTGGCCGCCGTCAAAGGATGTCTGGACCAGGTAAGCGGGGTCGCCAATATGGTTGAAGGTCGCCAACAGGCTGCTTAGCCCGGTCAGGAATCCGCCCACCAGCAGGGTGCGGGCGATATTGAGACGGGTGAGTACCCTGCCGGCAGAATTGCCACCATCTTGCATACTGATCCCCTTCGTGCAGTCTGGCATCAGGCGACGTGTGTGGCTGAAGTCTTGCTGGCAGCCAACCGCTATGATTTGGTGCGCATTTTTCTTATATTGCGTATTCGTTTCGACACAGGGTAGCAAATGCCACGATGGCACACGCGATTGTCCCTGTTAACACCTGTTAATTTTCTGTCTGCCGAGTGCTATGCCCGCCATCCTGAAACAACCCCTGTTCCACTTCCTGCTCGCAGGTGTGCTGATATTCGTGTTTTATGCGGTCACGGCGCCCGAGATAGTCGAGTCAGAACAGCCGGATAATGTCATTACGGTGGACCGCAATACGCTGCTGAATTTTATGCAGTACCGCGCCCAGGCCTTCCGTCCGGACGTTTTCAGTGAACAGCTCGACAGCATGAGCGAGGCCGAAGTGGCGACACTGGTAGAGGCCTATGTTCGGGAAGAGGCGCTGCATCGTGAAGCCCTAGCCATGGGCATGGACCAGGGCGATTACATCATCCGCCAGCGCCTGGTGCAGAAGGTGGAGTTCCTGCTTGAAAACATGGTCAACCAGGCCCTGGTGCCGGAAGAGGAAGATGTGGTTGCCTACTATGAAGCCCATCGGGACGAATACCGTATCGATGCGGTGTACACCTTTACCCATATTTTCTTTGATGGCGAAGAACGCGGCTGGGACCAGGCCAGGGCCGATGCCCTGACCCTGCTCGACAGTGCACAGATAAGCAGTGTCGCCTTTAATGATGCTTCACAGTTCGGTGACCGCTATCCTTTTCTGCAGAATTATGTGGACCGCACCCGCGACTTTGTCGTGAACAATTTCAACGAGGGCTTCACGGCTGCACTGGATGCCCTGGCGCCATCGGAATCGCGCTGGTATGGCCCCTTTGAATCCCGCTATGGCTGGCATCTGGTCATGTTGCGCGAGCGCCGCGAACCCAGCGTGCCACCAGTGAACAGTATTCGTGACCGGGTGCTGGATGACTGGCGCTATGACACCGTGCTGGCCAATCGCCGCGAGGCTGAAGCACAGGTCATCGACACCTACGACGTGCAGGTGAATTTGGGCGGTGATTAACAGCAATCCCCAGGTCGGCATAGGCCTGAAAGACCGTTTGCCGACAAATGCAGGAACCAGGAACAAGGCACAAGAGGCAAGGCACAACAGGCAAGGCACAAAGGCAATAGCTTGTCGGCAAACACTGCCCTTTTAGGCGCCAGAGGGTAACGCCGACAAACTGCTTCAACGGCAATTTTTGGAAATGACAAGCAACACACACAAGTCAATGCGCTACTGGTACACCCTGATCCTGGGTTGTGCCATGGCACTGTTTGTCCTGCCGTCATCCGCCCATGATGCCCGCCCGGTGGTGGTGGATATCACCGAACAATTTTCCGGTGTCTTCCAGTTCGCCATCCGGGCTCCGGAAACGGTTGAACCCGGTAATCTGCCGGGCGTGGCCTGGCCTCAGCAGTGCGAGGTGCAGGGCATGGAGCGGGGGCCTGGCAGCACGACCGGCACGGCGGTCTGTGGTACCAGCCTGTTTGGCGAGAGCCTGACCCTGGCCTGGCCGTATTTCAATCCCTCACTGGCGACCTTCTACCGTTACACCACCTTGGACGGGGACACCCTCACGGCCATGCTCACCCCCACGAGCGATGTCTGGGAGATTCCGCTGGAACCCACGGCCGGCGGTGTGGCCAGGGAATACCTGTGGCTGGGTGTTGAACATATCATTGGCGGTCTCGATCACCTGTTGTTCGTGCTGGGCCTGCTGGTGATTGCCAGGACCTTCCGGCGGGTACTGTGGACGATTACCGGTTTCACACTGGCGCATTCCATTACTCTGTCGCTCTCGGCGCTGGGCCTGGTCGCGATTCCGATTCTGCCGGTAGAAGCGGTCATTGCCTTGTCTATTGTGTTTCTTGCCCACGAAATCAGTCGTGATCACACCAACAGTCTGACCTACCGCTTTCCCATGGGCGTCTCGTTTGGCTTTGGGCTGTTGCATGGGCTGGGCTTTGCCAGCGCCCTGGGGGAGATCGGCCTGGTGCCGGGTGAAATTGCGGTCTCCCTGCTGTTTTTCAATCTGGGTGTGGAGCTGGGACAGGTAGGCTTTATCCTGGCCGTGGTGCTGGCGATCTGGTGTGTGCGTCAGCTGGCTCGGCACACACCAGCCTTAGCTGAGGCAGTCTCCGTGCGCAGTGTCGACCTGGCCGCTGCCTACCTGATCGGTATTCCGGCGTCGTACTGGCTGATCGACCGTGTGGCCGGCGTCCTCCTGTAATCCAGCAAGGTCAGCCACACGGCCAGGGATTTAGCGCGGCCCGATCAGGATGTCGCCGGACACGCTCGAGACTTCCACGTAGCCTTCACCACCATACATCGTGAACTGCAGTTCGCTGGAGTTCACGAAACGGTTCTGCTCCATGGGCCTGTCATCACTGAGGTCGTTGTCGATATCACCGCCGACAGCCGTGTTGAGTTCAAATCGCGCGGAGATTTCCGAATTCACCAGCAATTCGATCATGCCGCTGACCCTGGATATTTCAACCTGGCCACCGGGCATCAGATCCAGTAATACCAGCACCCGGGCAACACCGAGGATGCTTCCAGGTCATCCACTTCTCCCAGGTCCAGTTCCACAGCGCCACTGACGCTTTCCGCATCGATACGCTGCGCGCAGGTATTGGCAATGATGGAGCCGTTGACGGTGGAAAACGACACGCCATTGCCTTTGGAGCCGCGATCACGAATGGGGCCGTTTACGGCAGACAGGGCAATACTGCCATCCAGGCCGCTGGTCTCGATCTTGCCGTTGACGGTTTCGATGTCGATGCGCCCGCTCAGGTCACTGGCAGCAATGGGACCGTTCACGATCCCGATCTGGGTATTGCCGGTGATGCCGCTGATCGTCATGTCGACGTTGATGCCTTCGAATCGCAGTGGGCTGCTCCTTGGCACGTGATCTCCAGGGTGGTGGGATCTATGTCGTCATTGCAGTTGAACCAGTCGCTGCAGCTGTTGAAAAAGCCGCGCCTGTCTTCAAACACGTCTTCAAAGCAGGTCATGCCGTTGTCGCTCGACAATTCATAGCTCTCGGCTTTGTCGTTGAGTTCGCCCTTGAAACTGATCTGGTTGCGATCTCAGCCACGAATGATAATGTCGCCGTTGAACAGTTCCATGTCGATGACCTCGTCCGCAGAGACATCCCGGGTTTCATCGATGATTTCGCCTGCCTGTGCCAGCCAGGGCAGGGCACAGGTCAATGCCGCGGTAAGCATTAATTGAGTGACGGTGGTTTTCATGTTTGCCTCCATCAGAAGGTCGCGAACAACGGTGCGCACACAAACTCGATCAGATCCGTCTGCTTGGTTTGCACCTGCCGCAGTATTTTCAGAAGTTCGAGATTTTAGGGATCTTCCCGGAGTGCCTCGTAGATGGCCTGCTCAGCCTGTTCCAGCTGCTGCATCTGGCCTTCCCAGTCAGGGGCCAGGGCGGGCTGGCCCCAGCACTCCACCAACAGCGTCTGCTTGTTGCGTTCATGCTCGCTCTGCAGGAAGGCAATGAGGGCGTTAATGCCGACATTTATGCCGGCATTGATACCGACATTGATACCGGCATTGTCCGGAGCAGAGTCGCGGCTGACAGACAGGCTGCCGGAAAACGCCAGTGACACGACCCGCATTATGCTGGCCGCAATCGCGACCGGTTTCGGCACCGCAATCGTTTTGCTGTTGATGGTATTATCGATGCCCGGCCAGAGGTCCCTGGCGGGTGCCAGTTCCTCCTGCAGGGCGTCAAGTTCCCTGCCCAGTCTTTCTTCAAATACCTTGTCGTTCATGAGTCATCCTGCCAATGATTAAACGTTTTTTATGTACTGCTTTTACTGACAGCCTTGATCTGTCAAAGCCTCTTGACGGGCTTTTGTTCAGGTTTGATCAGTATCGAGCCAATCCCTGATCAGGTTCTTGGCGCGATGGAACTGCGCCTTTGATGTACCGGTGGACGTCTTCAGTTCGCGCGCGAGGTCGTTATGCCGCCAGCCTTCAATGGCATGCAGTACGAAAACCAGGCGGGCGCGTTCCGGCAGACCCATGATCAACCTGTCCCGTTGCGACAGGTCCGGTCCCGGCACATAACGCTCTTCGGTCATCCCGCTAGCATCATCATCGTCCCGGCTGATAACCCGGTTCAGCCAGATTTTCTGCCGGCGGATATAGGAAATCGTGGTGTAGCTGGCGACCCGGTGCAGCCAGGTTTACAGGGAACTGTTGCCGGAAAAGGAATCAATCATGCGCCAGACCTGGATAAACACTTCCTGGGGGGCTTCTTCCGCCAATGCCACGTTGCCCGTGAGCCTGAGGCAAAGCGCAAACACGCGCCGGGGATACCGGTCGTGCAGCTGGCGAAAAGCGTGCGGATCTTTTTGCCGGACGAGGGCGATCAGGGTTTTTTCACTGTCCTGCAGGTAGTGAACGTTGTCCTGTGCGCCTGGATGTTGTGCGTTTGAGCTTGCCAAAGTTGTCATGTTCTTGTGTTTAGGACATTAGACGCGACCAGTGCGGGCAGGGTTTAAATCCTGGAGAATGAGAGCCGTTCCCCCAAAACTCCAGCAAATTCAATCTGTTCCGCTGCAAAGGCTGTTTTAGCAGGCGGCTTTACCGTATTATTACGCCTTGCTTTGAACCACGCAGGACAATGTCGATATGGCCTGCTGTCCCAGAAGGAAACCGCTATCAAATCCTTTGCTCAAAAAGCCGCCTTCATTACCGGCGGCGCCTCAGGCATTGGCCTGGGCATGGCCAGGGCGTTTGCTGAACAGGGTATGGCCGTGGCACTGGCGGATATCAACGCCGAGCGTCTCGATGAATCCAGCAAACTCCTAACCGATCGTGGCACTCGTGTCGTCACCTGTCATCTGGACATCACCGACAAGCACGCCGTTAAGGCAGCAGTGGATGCTGCTGCTGCCACCCTGGGCGGGCTCAATATTGTCTGCGCCAATGCCGGTGTCAGCGGCATGATGGGCCCACTGCAGGACGCAACCATCGACGACTGGGACTGGGTCCTGGACGTGAACCTGAAAGGGGCGGCCTACGCCATCCAGGCGGCCATTCCCCACCTGCTGAAACACCCGGGCGATGCCCATATTGTCATCACCAGCTCGATCAGTGGCTTGCGGGTCTACCAGCCCAGTCGCGGGCAGGGCATGTACAACACAGCCAAGTATGGTCTGGTCGGGATGGGAGAAGCCTTGAAGGTGGATCTGGAGCCGGCCGGTGTTGGCGTCTCGATCCTGTGCCCGAGTGTGGTGAATACCGACATTTCCCATTCCGGGCGCAACCGGCCCGAGAAATACGGCGGAAAGGTCGATGCCAACCAGGGGCACGAACTGGCCAAGGCGGCCAGTAACGGCACCGATCCTCTGCAGTTCGGACGCTGGGTGGTCAAGGCCATCATGGAAAACCGGCTCTACGTGATCACCCATCCGGTGGACAGGGAGCTGGTCGAAGCCCGTCACGATGCCATCCTGGCCGCGTTCGACAGCAGCGACGAACTGACCGATAACTGACAAGGTGTATGCCGGATCTGACCGGCAAACCGGCCCCGCCAGTGTGTCCGGTTAGAGTGTTTCCAACGCGTTAGTGATCAGTTGCAGCGGACTGCCATCGTGGTGAAAACCGGCGGCTTCGGCCTGTGGGCATTCCAGCGGCGGGTAGCTGCCGAAATTCTCTTCCACCCAAGGATCGGGTGCATAGGTGATCAGGTCACCTACCTCCGCATCCGGCAGCAAGCCGTCAATTTCCGTGACCAGTTCCTCGATGGCGATATGCATCGCCGGCAGGGTCCAGATCTGCCGAGGCGCCCCGGTCAGCGTGGCAGCCAGCAGCAGGTTGTCGACACAGCACTTCACTGACATCAGCCAGCTCTTGGCACCCGGGGAGACCGGACAGGTAAAAGGTTTGCCCTGGCTCAGGTTGCGGATCAGGTCACTGAAGAAAATCGATACCGCGCCGTTGGGCTCCGGGGGCCTGGCGACAATGCCGGGCAGGCGCAGGGAACAGCCGTTAATCCATTTGCGGCGGGTGTAGTCAGCCACCAGGGCTTCGCCAATGACTTTCTGGGCACCGTAACTGAGATTGGGCGTCGGGGCGGTGTCATCGGTAACCACGGCGGCGGCCGGTTTGCCGTACACGGCAATGGAGCTGGCAAAGACCACGGCGGGTGTGTTGGCCTGTTCCTTCAGGCGATCCATCAGGGCCATCGTGCCGTGAATATTCACGTTCACACCGAGGGCAAAATTGTTTTCCGCCATGCCGCTGGGCACGCTGGCCAGGTGGAAGATCAGGTCCACCGGTTCACTGAAGGCGATCTCCATGAGATTGTCATCGGCAAAGCTGCCGGTGATTTTGATGAGACGGTCATCATCGGCAATTCGGTCCAGTGACAGATCCACCAGGGTCAGTCGGGTAAAAGCCAGGGGTGAGGTGTCGGCCAGCAGTGCGCGGGTCAGATGTGAGCCGATGAAGCCGTTGGCGCCGGTAATCAGGATATGCATGAAAACACCTGTAGTCGCTAGGTTGGGTTCGGGTCAGGAGTCGGGATTGATGACGGTGCGGAATCCGATATGGGACGTGCCCAGCCCCTTGCTCTGCGCCTGGCGCGCCTCGGGCCGGTAGCGCATGCAGTAGTTGGGCGCACACAGGTAGGAGCCGCCCTTGATGACCGCCACCGGTTCGCCCGGCTGGGCCGGGTCATAACCTTCGGGGTAGTCTTCCCGCACGGGAAAAGCATGGTTGGCGTAATAAGTGGACCCGGTCCACTCCCAGACATTGCCGATCAGGTCGTAGATACCCAGGGCATTGGCATCAAAACAGCTTACCGGCGCCGTGCCGGTATAACCGTCCACCGGGTCGTGCTGAAACGGGAACAGACCCTGCCAGGTATTGGACACATAATTGCCGTCGTCATCGCGCCACAGACTGCTTTGCGCGGCAAGTTCAAACTGCGCTTCTATGGGCAGTGCATGGCCTTTCCAGTCGGCGTAAGCCTGGGCATCCTCAAAGGCAATGTGCACAACCGGATGCTGTTCGCGACCTGCGATACTCGAACCGGGGCCTTCCGGCTGTGCCCAGTAGGCGTTGTCCAGGAACATCCACCAGCTGGCGAACGGATTGACCGGGGCTTCGCTGACATGCGGTGCAAACACCGCCGAGCCCGGAATGTGTTGTCCGGTTGATGGATCCTCGATGCCGCGCTCAGCCAGTGTGACGTAGCCGGTGGCGTCGACGAATTCGGCAAACTCCGCGTTGGTGACCTCATGCTGCGCCATCCAGAATCCGGTCACGGTTTCCTGGTGGGCAGGGCCTTCCTCGAAGTAGGTGCCTTCAGCACCCATGGTGAATGTGGCACCTGGCACCCAGATCATGCCGGGATAGGGCGTATCGGTTGGTGGCAGTGCACCGCAGCCGGATGTCGCGGCGGTCAGGTTTGCACTGGGCACGCCACGTTCGACCAGAAACCAGCCCAGGCCGCCGATGATGGCAGCGCTGGCCAGGACACTGA
>Ga0181553_10004639_pt1 | contig 11634 bp, 9 predicted proteins | sample 011ome_17_FD_133753 | JGI IMG/M metagenome (GOLD analysis project Ga0181553, IMG submission 133753) | Coastal salt marsh microbial communities from the Groves Creek Marsh, Skidaway Island, Georgia - 011502XT metaG (megahit assembly) | ecosystem: Environmental > Aquatic > Marine > Intertidal zone...
ACATCCATGATCATCCATTCCGGCCGGCAGCCGGACTCGCGGAACGAGTCAACCAGCTTGAGCCGCTTCACCAGCTTTTTGCGCTTGGCTTCAGAGCCGGTTTCAGCCAGTTCGGTGCGGATTTTGCCGCGCTCGGTTTCAAGATCGATATCACCAAGGATTTTCTTGATGGCTTCGGCACCGATGCTGGCTTCAAACGCATCATCACCAAATTCGTCCTGCGCGTCATAAAATTCTTCTTCGCTCAGAAGCTGGCCTTTTGTCAGCGATGTCATGCCCGGTTCGATAACCACGAAATTTTCGAAATACAGCACCCGCTCAAGATCCTTGAGGGTCATATCGACCAGCAGACCGATCCGGCTTGGCAGTGATTTCAGGAACCAGATATGCGCCACCGGCGCGGCCAGCTCGATATGTCCCATGCGTTCGCGGCGTACCTTTGACAAGGTCACCTCGACACCGCATTTCTCGCAGATAATGCCGCGATATTTCATCCGCTTATATTTGCCACACAGACATTCATAATCGCGCACCGGGCCAAAAATACGCGCGCAAAACAGCCCGTCTTTTTCCGGCTTAAATGTGCGATAATTGATGGTTTCTGGCTTTTTGATTTCGCCAAACGACCAAGACCGGATACGTTCCGGCGCAGCAATTGAAATCCTGATCTTGTCAAAGCTTTGTGGGCCTTGTGACTGGCCGAAAGGATTCATCAAATCGTTCATTTATTTATCTCCCCAACATCTGTTGGTGTCGTGTGAGTCGCATTAACGTGGCAAAAAGCTGTCAGGGGCAATGTTGTGACCCTGACAGTTATCATTACTTTAATATTCAGCCTCATGAAGATCGACATTCAGGCCAAGCGAGCGCAGTTCCTTCACCAGAACATTGAATGACTCAGGAATGCCGGACTCGAAATCATCATCGCCGCGGACGATTGATTCATAGACCTTGGTACGGCCGGAAACGTCATCCGACTTGACGGTGAGCATTTCCTGTAATGTGTAGGCTGCGCCATACGCCTCAAGCGCCCAGACTTCCATCTCACCAAAGCGCTGTCCACCAAACTGTGCCTTACCACCCAGCGGCTGCTGTGTGACCAGCGAGTATGGGCCGATCGAGCGGGCATGGATCTTGTCATCAACAAGGTGGTGCAGTTTCAGCATATAGATATAGCCAACCGTCACCGGCCGGTCGAACACTTCACCGGTACGGCCATCGGTCAGCCATTCCTGTCCGGTTTTGCTCAAGCCGGCTTTTTCCAGCAAGGTCACCACATCCGCCTCACGGGCGCCGTCAAACACCGGCGTGCCCATTGGCACACCACGCGACAGAATTTCGGCCTGTTCAATGATCTGATCGTCATTCATCACCGCCAGCTCATTGTCGAACTGTTCGGCGCTATAGATTTCAGACAACAGATTGCGTAACGGCTTGACGTCAACCTTGGCACGTGCCGCCTCGGCAGCCGCGCCAACTTGTTTACCAAGACCACGCGCCGCCCAGCCAAGATGGGTCTCCAGAATCTGCCCGACATTCATGCGCGACGGCACGCCTAGCGGGTTCAGCACAATATCAACAGGTGTGCCATCTTCCAGATACGGCATATCTTCCATTGGCACGATGCGGGAAATTACCCCTTTGTTACCATGGCGACCGGCCATTTTATCGCCTGGCTGCAGCTTGCGCTTTACCGCGACGAACACTTTTACCATCTTCATCACGCCCGGCAGCAATTCATCACCGCCCTGCAATTTATCGACCTTGTCGTTAAACCGCGCCTGCAAAGCCGCAACAGCACTTTCGAAATCGGCAATCTGCGCTTCGATCAGCTTTTGCACATCATCCGCTTTAACAGCAATCTGCTGCCATTGCGATTTTGGCAGTTCTTCCAGCATGGCCGCGTCAATTTTGCTGCCAGCCTTGATGCCTTTTGGCCCTGTTGCAATGCTCTGGCCATCAAACAATTCGGCCATACGACCATAGAAACCACGCTCTAAGATGGCGCGTTCATCGTCACGGTCTTTGCCAAGACGGTCGATTTCAGCGCGGTCAATAGCCAGTGCGCGTTCATCTTTTTCCACACCCCGGCGCGAGAACACCCGCACCTCTACAATGGTGCCTGATCCGCCCGGTGGCAGCTTCAGTGACGTATCACGCACATCTGATGCTTTTTCACCAAAGATAGCCCGCAACAGCTTTTCCTCCGGCGTCATCGGTGACTCACCTTTTGGTGTCACCTTGCCAACAAGAATATCGCCCGGACCAACCTCTGCACCGACATAGACAATGCCGGCCTCATCAAGATTTTTCAGTGCTTCTTCACCCACATTTGGAATATCGCGGGTGATTTCTTCCTGACCAAGCTTGGTATCGCGCGCCATAATTTCATATTCTTCAATATGAATTGAGGTGAACACATCATCCCGCACGATCCGCTCGGAAATCAGGATTGAATCCTCAAAATTATAGCCATTCCATGGCATAAAGGCGACCAGCACATTCCGGCCAAGCGCCAATTCACCATCTTCGGTAGATGGGCCATCGGCGATAATGTCGCCGCGGCGCACTGTATCACCCACCTTTACCAATGGACGCTGGTTCACTGTGGTATTTTGATTAGACCGCTGAAACTTCAGCAGGCTGTAGATATCAACCGGCGACACATTTTCTTCGGTTTCTTCACTTGCCCGCACAACGATCCGTGTGGCATCCACCTGATCGATCACGCCAGCCCGGCGCGCAACAATGGTCACGCCTGAATCACGTGCCACACGCGCTTCCATACCGGTGCCGACAATTGGCGCTTCGGCGCGCAATAATGGCACCGCCTGACGCTGCATGTTTGACCCCATCAGCGCACGGTTGGCATCATCATTTTCCAGGAATGGAATCAATGCGGCGGCAACCGACACCAACTGTTTTGGTGACACGTCCATCAGCTCAATATCGGTTGGCCGGGCCAGACCAATATCGCCAGCCCGACGCACTGGAATAAGCTCACCAACAAATTTATTGTCGTTATCCAGCTCGGCATTTGCCTGAGCGATTGTGTAACGGCCCTCTTCCATTGCCGAAATATACCGCACTTCGTTGGTCACCTGACCGTCGACAACCTTTCGGTAAGGTGTCTCGATAAAGCCATAGCGGTTGATTTTAGCATGTGTTGCCAGCGAATTGATCAGGCCGATATTTGGCCCTTCCGGCGTTTCAATCGGGCAAATCCGGCCATAATGCGTTGGATGCACATCGCGCACCTCAAAGCCGGCGCGTTCCCGCGTCAAACCACCCGGCCCAAGCGCCGATACGCGGCGTTTGTGGGTAATTTCTGACAGCGGATTGGTCTGATCCATAAATTGTGACAATTGCGATGAACCAAAAAATTCACGCACCGCAGCGGCAGCTGGCTTGGCATTAATCAGATCAGCCGGCATCACTGTATCAATTTCGACCGACCCCATACGCTCACGAATGGCGCGTTCCATCCGCAACAGGCCAATACGATACTGGTTTTCCATCAATTCACCAACCGAGCGCACCCGGCGGTTACCAAGATGGTCGATATCATCAATATCACCATGCCCGTCTTTCAGCCCGACAAGCACTTTGAGAACCGCCATAATATCGGCTTTACGCAACACCCGCAGATTATCATCAGTCTCAAGTTCAAGACGCGAATTCATCTTCACCCGGCCAACAGACGACAAATCATAACGGTCGCTGTTAAAGAACAGGCTCTGGAACAGGGCATGCGCACTTTCCAATGTTGGCGGCTCACCCGGGCGCATCACCCGGTAAATATCAACCAATGCGTCTTCGCGGCTGTTATTGCGATCTGCTGCCAGCGTATTGCGCAGATGCGGGCCAAAATTAACATTGTCGATGAACAGAATGTCCAGCTGCTTGACCCCGGCTTCGGCAAATTTGGCGAGCGCCTCTTCGGTAAGCTCGTCACCAGCCTCGGCAAAAATCTCGCCTGTCGCCATATTCACAACATCGTCAGCAACAAAGCGTCCCAACAGATCATTGTCGGTCACGAAAATTGATTTCACCCCAGAATCGGCCAGCTTTTTCAGCGAGCGCGGGGTCATCTTGGTACCGACTGTGGCAATCACCTCTTTGGTTTTTGCATCGACCAGATCACGCACAAGCTTGTTGCCTTTGAGTGATTCAACGTCAAAATCATACTGCCAGCCATCGCCTTTACGGCTGTAGGTCACGGTCTGGTAAAAATGCCCCAAAATTTCTTCGCGGCCCATGCCGGTGATACGGGTTGGATCAACCTCTTCACCGGTTTCAGCACACCCATCCATATAGGCTTCGGACTCAACATCCGGCAGCGCCATCATGAATGTGGTGGCCGGCAATTTACGCTTGCGGTCAATCCGCACATTCAAGATATCTTTGGCGTCAAATTCAAAATCCAGCCATGACCCGCGATACGGGATCACCCGCGATGCAAACAGGAATTTGCCAGACGCATGCGTCTTGCCACGGTCGTGATCAAAAAACACCCCGGGAGACCGGTGCATCTGCGATACAATAACGCGTTCGGTGCCATTCACAATAAATGTACCGTTTGACGTCATCAACGGCATGTCACCCATATAGACGTCTTGCTCTTTGATATCGCGGATTGAGCGCGATCCGGTATCTTCATTTTCTTCCCAGACGACCAGTCGCAGGGTCACCCGCAGCGGCGACGCATAGGTCAGGCCGCGTTGCTGGCATTCTTCAACGTCATATTTTGGAATTTCTAATTCATAGGAAACGAATTCGAGAACCGAACGACCGGCGAAATCACCAACAGGAAACACCGATTTAAAGGTTTCCTGCAAGCCATGATCAGTACGCTCATGCGGTGCCACACCCATTTGCAAAAATGTGTCATAGCTGGAACGCTGCACATCGATAAGATTTGGCATTTGGGTCACTTCTTCGAGTTGACCAAATGTGCGACGTACCCGTTTGCGACTATCCAGAGTGCTTACATGCGATGCCATTAACAATTCCTCATCAAATCCGGTGCGGGCCATCTATTTTGCGGATGGCGACACGCTATGGGTCCCAGCGTCAAAACGCTGTCAATTAAACGACTGTGCACCGGACAGAAAAAACCGCCCGGTGCCACAGTTTTTAGATCGCTTGCAAATCAAGCGTGATTGCCGAGTTACTTAACTTCAACAGTCGCGCCAGCTTCTTCCAGCTTTGCTTTGATTTGCTCGGCTTCATCTTTTGACACACCTTCTTTGACCGGCTTTGGTGCGCCTTCAACCAGATCCTTGGCTTCTTTCAGGCCAAGACCTGTAATGGTCCGTACTTCTTTAATGACATTGATCTTTGATGCGCCGGCAGCGGCCAGAACAACATCAAATTCAGTCTTTTCTTCTGCGGCACCGCCGGCGTCACCGCCACCAGCAGGCATCGCCATTGCCATCGGAGCAGCAGCGGCAGAAACGCCCCACTTTTCTTCCAGCAATGTTGCCAGTTCAGCTGCTTCAAGAACTGTCAGGTTAGATAGGTCTTCTGCGATTTTTTCGATATCAGCCATTAGATAGTCTCCATTAAAAGGCTTGAACTTCTGATCGGGGTGTTATGACCCCTGCTGCAATTGATCTTCGCGTGCCTTGATAACACGGGCCATTTTGCCGGCCGGAGCCTGCACAACCCGGGCAATTTTGGCTGCCGGTGCTTGAACAAGCCCGACAAGTCTGCCACGCAATTCGTCAAGAGAAGGCATTTTCGCCAATGCTTCGACGCCAGCTTTGTCGAGAGTTTTCCCGTCCATGCTGCCACCAACAATGGTGATTTTTGGGTTTCCCTTGGCATAATCAACGAGGGTCTTGGCAGCAGCAACCGGGTCTTCGGACGTGCCAACAACAGTTGGCCCGGTAAAAATGCTGTCAAGATCTTCGTAACGCGTGCCTTTTAGCGCTAGCTTGGCAATCCTGTTCTTGGTTACCTTAAAGCCAGCACCGGATTCCCGCATCTTTTGACGCAGGTCACCACTTTCCGCAACGGTCATGCCAACCTGATGCGCCACAACAACAGTTGTTGACGCATTGAAGGTTGATTGCAGCGTTTCGATCAGTTCGGCTTTTTCTGTTCTATTCACCGATCGTCTCCGCTCTGGTTAGGATTGATCTGGCATCTGCCAGGCCAATCCCAGTTGCAAAATAGACTAACAAACAATCATGCTAGTCCGCTGGCCTGCCCATAAGAAGTTCAAGCAGAAATCTGCTTGTGCTCCCCGTCTATTACGGGATCTTACGCCAGATCGTGATCTGGCCACCCGTAGTCTTGGACAGGTTTGGGATCATTGTCTTAAAAACAACCATCCCGGTTCTCCAGCCAGATTCTGGCTGGAAACTTCTGCTCTTGCGAAACCGCCGCTTACGCGACGTCTTCGACAAACACCCCAGCGCCCATGGTCGAGCTCAGGGTAATTTTTTTGATATATTGGCCTTTTGCGCCAGACGGGCGGGCTTTCCGCACAGCGTCGATAAACGCGGCTGCATTTTCCGCAATCTTGCTCTCGTCGAAACTTGCCTTGCCAATACCGGCATGCACCACACCGGCCTTTTCGGCGCGATATTGCACTTCACCAGCTTTCGCCGCAGCGACCGCGGCGGTGACATCAGCCGTTACCGTACCCAGCTTTGGGTTTGGCATCAGACCACGCGGGCCAAGCACCTTACCAAGCCGGCCAACAACACCCATCATATCCGGGGTTGCGATCACCCGGTCGAATGCTGACTCACCATTTTGGATGGCTTCGGCCAGATCCTCGGCGCCAACAAGATCGGCACCAGCGGCTTTGGCTTCGTCTGCCTTGGCATCTTTTGCGAACACCGCGACACGCATGGTTTTACCGGTGCCATTTGGCATCGCCACAACGCCGCGCACCATTTGATCAGCATGGCGCGGGTCAACCCCAAGATTCATCGCAATCTCGATAGTTTCATCGAATTTTGACGAGGCATGGCTCTTAACCAGCGCAACAGCTTCAGCCAAGGCATAGGCCTTGTTGCGATCAACAGCTTCATATGCCGCCTTTAGTTTTTTACTTGTTCTCGCCATTGGATTAGCCCTCCACAACTTCGAGGCCCATGGAACGGGCAGACCCCATTACCATTTGCATTGCACCTTCAACATCGACGGCGTTCATATCGCCCATTTTCGCGTCAGCAATTTCGCGCACCTGCGCCATTGTGACTGAGCCTGCAACCGACCGGCCAGGCTCCTTCGATGCGCTCGACAGACCCGCCGCTTTTTTCAGAAAATAGCTGACCGGCGCGGTCTTTGTAACGAAAGAAAATGATTTGTCCTGAAACACGGTGATCACAACCGGAACTGGCATATTCTTTTCCAGCGAGTCGGTGGCCGCATTAAAGGCTTTACAAAATTCCATGATATTCACACCACGCTGACCAAGTGCCGGGCCAACTGGTGGCGATGGATTTGCGCCTCCCGCCGGGATGTTCAGTTTAATATAGCCTTCAATCTTCTTTGCCATCTTCGTTCTTCCTTGACGTATGCCGCGCCATCTTGCTTGTGGCGCTCTATCTATTGTGCTCACCGCGATCGCGGCACTCTAGGCTGTATTTGGCCTAATTTATATTTTTTCGACCTGACTATATTCCAGTTCGACCGGCGTTGACCGGCCAAAGATTGACACAGTCACCTTCAGCCGCGCCTTGTCGTCGTCGGCCTCTTCGACATATCCGTTGAATGATGCAAATGGCCCATCTGATACGCGCACCTGCTCACCAATATCAAAGCTCACTGTTGTGCGCGGCCGTTCGACACCTTCGCTCATCTGACGGATCAGACGCTCAGCTTCGCTGTTTGTGATTGGAACAGGCTTGCCCTTACCACCCAAAAAGCCAGTGACGCGCGGCTGGCTTGTGACCAATTGCCAGGCTTCGTCGCTCAGCTCCAGTTTCACCAGAATATAGCCCGGGAAAAACTTGCGCTCGCCCTCAAACCGGACGCCACGCTTCACCTCGACGACATTTTCGGTCGGCACCATGACTTCTTCGATCTGTTCTTCCAGACCGTTCGCCGCGGCTTGCTCGAGAATCGACTGGGCCACTTTTTTCTCAGAACCTGAGAAGACGTGCAGAACATACCAGCGCTTGGCCATTACCACTCTTTCCCAACCGGTTTCGACATTCCGAAACGACAAACGTCCTGCACGCTCTTAGCTACCAAGGCCAAGAACGAGCTGGACAACATTCGACAGCACCATATCAACGAGCAGGAAAAACACTGCGGCGATGGCGACCATTATAAACACAGTCAGTGTGGCAGTGCCGGTCTCGCGGCGTGACGCCCAGGTAATCCGAGACACCTCTTGGCGAACCTGCCTTACAAATTGTGCGGGCGAAACATTAGCCATTGATAGCTGCCAATTCAAGTTTTATTTAACTGCTTGTGTTTGTCCCATAGCGTTGCCGCGCCAAGCCCTGCAGAGGCAATGCGCGCTGCTATGGTTGAGGGCTTCTAGCAAACCCGGTGCGGCATGGCAACAACTTATCGCGTTGTTGACGCAATAAAATCATTGCCGTTTTTACCCAGAGCCATCAGCCCTCAGCCCTCAGCCATCAGCCATCAGATACCCGCAACTCGTCATAAGATACCATGACCTGGCCGGCAAAGGCAGGGCGTGTCTGCAATCGGTGATAATAGGCGGCCAAATTTGGCAAATCGGCGCGCGTCACCTCGATATCGTAATAACGGTACAAACAATGTCCCAACTGGATATCAGCGAGGCTGAATGCGTCACCGGCCAGATAGCGGGTTTTGGCCAGTGCCGCATCGGCAATCGCCAGCTCTGCCTCGACCGATTTCAACGCCGCGTCAATCGCCGCAAAATCGCGTTTTGACGGCGCGATGCGAACCAGCGGCCAGAACACCGCCGAAATAAACATGCTGGCAAAATTAATCTTTGCCCATTCAGCCCATTTATCAACCATTGCCCGCTCGGCTGGTGATTCCGGCCAGAAAGGCGCTGTTCCATATTGCGTTGCCAGATAGCGTAAAATCGCACCGGCCTCAAATATCGGGGCACTATCACCATCAATAACAACCGGCACTTTGCCATTCGGGTTCATCTGCCGAAATTCATCGGTATTGACCAGACCATAGGTAAAGCCGGCATCAATGCGATCATAACCAAGGCCAAGTTCTTCAAGGCACCATAAAACAGATTGCACATTCACCGATGATCGTCGGCCCCAGATGGTTATTTTGCTCACTGTTTTTTTCCTCTTGTCAGACGCTGCCAGCGCAGCCGACGGTTGACCGATAGCGTCAGTGATGACACCATAGAACGGCAGATTTGACCATCCCAAATCGGCACGCGTGCCGGCTGTCACAACCGGCAGCATAAGCTGTGCGCGGCACCCCATATCAACTTTGCCATAACATGCGTTCGGTGCGACGGCTTGTGGCGATGATTACTTTTGACAATGTTTAAAGGCGTAAAATAATGCAACAGATTGGTTTTGTAGGGTTGGGGGCGATGGGGTCAGTGATGGCACCGCTTCCGGTAGCGGCAGGGTTTTCGGTTATTGCGTTTGATACAGCATCGCAACTGCCTGATCTGCCGGATATCACAATGGCTGCTGCGCTCACAGATTTGGCCACATGTGACGCCATTATCACGATGCTGCCTGATGGCACGGTGGTTACCGCCGTCACCACACAGCTCGCCGCTGCCGGGTTTCGTGGGCTGATCATTGATATGTCGTCCAGCCACCCGGACAGCACCATTCAGCTCGGCACCGAGCTTGCTGCCTATGGCATTCGCCTTATCGATGCGCCGGTATCCGGCGGTGTTAAAAAAGCCGCTACCGGCAGCTTAATGGTGATGGCCGGCGGCAGCGCCGAAGATATCGCCGGTACAACGACGCTGATCAGCTGTTTTGGCAGCCTGCAGCATGTTGGCCCGCTGGCGGCCGGCCATGCGATGAAGGCGCTGAACAATTATGTCTCTGCAGCCGGGCTTCTAGCCAGCATGCAGGCGTTGGCGACAGCGGAATCTTTTGGCATCAACGCCGATAAATTTACCAGTGTGATTAACGGGTCAACCGGCCGTAACAATACCACCGAAGTCAAAATGATGCCATTTATCGCCTCGCGGCGTTATGATTCCGGGTTCTTTTTACGGCTGATGGCAAAGGATGTGACGATTGCCAGCGAATTGATCAACAATGCCGGATTTGACGCGCCAATCACCTCAGCGCTGAACCGCTATCTGGCGGCAGCACTGGACGAGCTTGGGCAGGATGCAGACCATACCGGGCTTTATGAGATGGTCAATCCGGCGGTAAAAGACTAACGCCGGAACCATCAATCAGGCCATGTTTGTGATACAGCTATTGGGCGGCGGCTATTTGCCAGCTATTTGACGTAATAGCCCATCGCCTGCAAGCTATGTTCCGCAAATTGCAATAATTCATGTTTGAGCGCGAGCTGTTGCATTTCACCAAGCAAAGCTGGCGTCCGCCCCGCCACCGGGCGGCTCTGCGCAAACAGACCACGGCGTGGTTGTTTTTCACCTGTATAGCTGGTGATGACACGATCCAGACGATCATCGATAGCATCACGCATCACCGCCAGATCCTGCCCCATGCTTTTCAAATCAGCTGGCCGCTCCAGCCCGTCGGCAATCTCATCAGCAAATTGATCAAGATACCGATCCGCCTGTAGCGGCTGAAAACGCTGTTGACTGGCGGTGTCGATATTCACCGTTTTGGCAAATTCGAGGCGAAATTGCCTGATCAAGGCGCGTTTGCGTTGGGCTGTGCCAGCGCGCATCTGCCCATCGGTTTGTGGCATGTAACCGCTGTCATCGCGGCCGCGATTGGACGCTGTGGCTGTCCCGGCCTGATCGCCAGACCCGTAACTGTCACCCGAATTGCTGGCGGAACTGTCGCCAGAACTGCCACTAACGCTGTCGCCCGAACCACTACCGGAGCTGTCAGTTGCGGCACTGCTTGACGAAGATGATGCGCTGAGACCGCTGTCGCTGAAATCACCGGCGCTGCCGGGATATTGCGCAAAGCTTGCCTGCGACAGCCCCGCAGCGCTGATCACAACAAAAACCGCAACAACACAATGCCGCCAGATGTGCGACAGGCATTTCAGATAAACCATATTATTTTCCACTCAAGATCACCATAAAACCGCCGTCAAACTCCCGTACCGTAGCCGATATGCCCGGCTCTGTGATGCTGGTGAGCGCGCAGCCAGCAAAACATAACGTTATCGTGACATAAACACCTCATTTTGGGCTAACCGCATATTGGGATAACGACATATTAGGATAACGGCATGTTCGAATAACGGCATTTTGGTCTGATTATTTACCCAAGCGTCGAAACCGCGCCATGGATTGGCAATTGCCCGGGCCAGAATCGGGTGATGCGCGACCCCCACACGCATCGCTTTTACGGCACTACACAAAAAAACAGCCCCCCTGAGACGAACTCAGAGGGGCTGGTTTATATATTTGGCAGGAGTGGAGGGGCTCGAACCCCCAGCCCCCGGTTTTGGAGACCGGTGCTCTACCAATTGAGCTACACTCCTGTGGCCCGCCTGCGCGGTCCGAAATTTATTTGACGACTG
>Ga0181553_10004640_pt1 | contig 11633 bp, 6 predicted proteins | sample 011ome_17_FD_133753 | JGI IMG/M metagenome (GOLD analysis project Ga0181553, IMG submission 133753) | Coastal salt marsh microbial communities from the Groves Creek Marsh, Skidaway Island, Georgia - 011502XT metaG (megahit assembly) | ecosystem: Environmental > Aquatic > Marine > Intertidal zone...
CGTTGGCGACAACGTCCAGCTTTTGCTGAGTGTCGCCGGATGCGTTCTTGTCTCCGCTCGAAGCTGCGCCGAGAAGCGCCGTTCGGCGCAAAGGCGCGGTTTTCAACGCATGTGCGAGGTCTTTGCTCGCATTGGCTAATGCGGCGAGCGTTTTCGACAATGCGAGTCGTTCGTGAGGCGTGTAATCATCGCGACCGGCGAACGCGGAGACGCCGTAAATTTGCGACGCCACTGCGTGCTGTCGCGCGGGAGCTTCGCAGAATTGCACGACGCCGTACTTTCCAGTCACCATCCAATCTGCGTCAACAGAGGCCATGGCCTGCTTGTCCTGGGGAATACCGCACCCGAGCTCGGCTTTCAGCGTGCGCAACGCGAGAATCGGCGCTGGAAAGTAGCACGCGATGTCTTCAAACGGGGAGTCGAGCGGCCAAAGACAATCATTTAATAATCGCCGGTAGTTGGCATCGCCTTTGATGACGACCAAATCGGACGATTTTAATTCGTCGTGAGTGTCGTGCGGGAGCGCCCAGAATGGTTGCGGCTGACACCATGCGAAATCGGGCGCGATAATCCACGCGCCAGAGCTCAAGTGCGAAGCCCATCGTCGACCCATGACGGCAGTGTCCGCGTCTTCACTCGCCATCATGGCATTGATGGTGTCTCTTACGTCTTTGTCCATCGCGTCGGATACAAAAACGGGATGCGCTTTGACGCGTAGTACCACGCGTTTCGCTGCGCCACTCGACGCGAGAGCATCCGCGAGCGCTAAATCACACGTGAGCTCGAAACCCGCGTTGTCGACGACGATGGATATGTCTCGCATGCTTCGCTCGGCGAGCTTCGCGGCAACAGATGCACTGTCATCCCACAGCAGCGATTTCTCACCCGCGCTTAATGCTTCTATGAATGCCTCGCTGGCTCTGTTTGCCCCGTCACCCTTAGCACCAGACTCGGGCCAGATGCTCAGGTCCATTCTGTTACCCCAAAGCGCCACCATGACGAAGAGCCGAAGTTCCTCAGCCAGTGATGCGTCATCCGACTTCGATCGCTTGGCGAATGCGTTCGCCTTGCTCGCGAGCGAAGCTGCCGCAGACGCGCCAGCGCGAAGTCCATTCATCTTATCCGCCGCAAAAGGGTCATAATTGAACAGAGGCGACGACGGATCAAAATAACCGATAGCGACGAGGATCCTTCTGTAAAAATAAAACTCAATCAGTAGCCACGGTGCGTCTAGCCAGGTGGTGCCAACCCAAGGCTCGAGTAAGTCGCGCCACGTTGCAATATCTGGCCCGCCGTCGTCATCGATGTGCGCAATGACGCTCGTTGAAGCGGTTGAAAGTTCTCGCTCAAGCGCGCGTAGTCTACGTTCAGCTTCACCGCCAACCTTGAGAACGTCCGCGTTGTCACGAAACACGCGCCCTAAGATGTCCTCGCGCAAGCGACGGTTGACCGTGTCATACGCCCAGGTTCCCTCCACGTTACTCGTGATCACGGGCGGGGTTGAACCGTCCCACGTGCGAGGACCTGCGACCGCACCGCGGCTAATCTCTTGTCGCGCGCATCGCGGCATCCTTGTGGTCGTCCGGATACTAGCTCTGGACCAATCAGTAGCACTACGCGTTGTAGAGGACGACGACTGAGTCGCCCTCGACGCGCTCTCGGGCGCACACGCGGCACGCATCGAAGTGGGGTTGGTGGGCTTAGTCAGCGAGCGGATAAAGTGTCCGTCAGATGTCTCTCGCGGCGCTCAAATCACGAAGAAAGTCTTTCAAAACGGCTTCGCGCTCATCGAGCAAATCGTCCTGGTCATAGAGCGTTCGACGCGTTAACTTTTCAATCATTTTCTCCACAAGATGCGGATATCGTGACAATGTGTCTCGAAACTTTTCATCGCTCGTCACTTTCCAAATTTCGCACACCGTGAGAGTGCTCACTTTGCACGGTGTTCGCTGCGTTTGCGGTGTCAGGGCGTTGATGCCGTGGTAGCTCAAGTACTCATTTCCAGGCGTGAGCACCGCCGCTACTTTCGGACGCAAACCGACGAATGAAACGACAATTGCACCTTCAGTGACAATGAAAAAGCCCATATCTTGACGCAGAACGACGCCGGGCTCGATGCACTCAATTTCAAATAGAGCAGCCAGACGTCGGCTCAAGGATTCAGGCATATCTCCCCATATCCTCTGTAGACTCGGACGGAGCATGTGGTGGGCGATGCTGTTTTGCAAGTCGCTAGGTAAGATGCTCAACAAAGACTCATTTTCCTTGAAGAACATTCGTCTTGGATACACCTCAGAGCAATATGAAAGGATGTGACGTCGCAATTTAATCGGCGCGTGTTGTCGATCCAAAAATGCATGTACACGAGTGACAAACTGCCTGTAATGCCGCTGCCTGGCCGTGCGAATGGAGTACAGCTGAATTGCTGACGCGATGGCACCGACAAGGTAGGCGAATGCCAACGCGCCGACAAGCATCGAAAACGTAACGACAACGCGCTCCGCCGAATTCACTGCGCCGATGTCACCAAAACCAACCGTTGTGATAGTCGCCGTGGCAAAGTAAAGTGCCGTTGCATAGATTTGTGCATCTGATGCATCGAAAGGCAAGTCATCAACGAGCGAAAGCCAAGAGTTGGCTCGGTCTTCGCTCAACGCGACGTAGATGAACATGCATGCGCAAACGTGAATCAAAACCACGAATGAAGAAAGAATCTGCACCACAAATATGACCATGGGCGTAACCGTGAACATTTTCATGAACAATATTTCCATGCCCGTTACATGTTGCGCGGAAAGCAAGCGGAAAATTCGCAACATGCGCAGCAATCGCGTAAGACGCGCAACTTTATGGCTCTCTCCGATGCACGAAGCAACAATCTGAACCAATAACGGCACATTCGCCAGTGCGTCGCTTAAAAAGTAACTCTGCCAGTATATTTGTGCAATTAAGCGTGGATTCGTTATCAATGTGCGGCGCCCAGTGGCCCTGCAGACAATCGGTTTAGCTTCAAACAGTTGTATCACAGTATCGGCGAAGAACACCAAGCCCGCGAAAAATTCAAGCATGGCCGACGTCGACAGATGGCTACCGCCACCGTGACGAGTCAAACGCATCTTGTAATCGAAGCCAACAACAAACGGTTGAATCAAACCACAGAAGATCAGTGTAAAAACAGTCATGCAGACGCCCCAATATAGCGAAAAACGCGAATTCGGAATCAAAATGAACCATTTCTTTCTCGCGAAACCATCGTCGCTCCGTAAAAGCTCGTAAAACGTCGCGGAATCTACAAGCACGCCGTGCTTAAAAGACTCTCGGACGAGCGTTGATTCTAAATCGCCTTCGTCGTTCTCGTCCTCGTAGACGTCGTCGATTAGATCCGCACAGTCGTATTCACCAATGTGTTCCAACTGACTCCGAGTTGAACAGCGCGTGGCTAATCGAATCGCTTCGTTCACGGCGCTTCCGCCCCATGGCGGGCGACCAGTGGACGATGTGAATGCTTCTTCCATCGACCCGCGCGATTGCATGCTTCGTCGCATGGTGTCCTGTGCGCGTACGCGTGTGATTGTGAAGCATCCATGCGTTCGCGTCGCGCTCGAATAAAACTATTGACATGTTGAAAATTACATGATGTCCTTCTAAAGCTTGAGCGACGATCGATTCGTGGTGCCATCTGATTTGCTCTTCTTCGCTGCAGGTCCGCCTCGCGCGGCGTCGGCGTCTTTGGCGTCTTGTAACATTCCAAATACTTTACTCGATTTGGAAAATTCAGACTTGGACCGTCCGCCGGCGGGCGCCGCGGCCAACATCGACACCTTGGGCGCCTTGCGCGTAAAGCCTGCATCCTCGGCAGCCTTGTTCTGAGCCTCGCGTTCGCGATCGCGTTTGGACTTGACACGTTCCTTTTCTTCGCGCACGGCTTTGGACTTGCGCTTGCGCTTGGCGCGACCAGCCTTGCGCTCTTCCTTCGTGAGCTCTTCGTCCGCCTTGATCGCTCCGGCGGCGGAACCGCGGACGCCACCCTTGCCGTCGCCGCCGGTAAAGATTTCTTCCGGCGCTTGTCTCTGCTCCTCGTTGAATGCCAAGGGAACTTCATCACCCGCGGCTCGGATCTCCAACTGTCGCGTGATTCGCTCTTCGATATCTCTCGGCTCTTCGACTTTGTGCACTTGGGACAATTGATCGAGACGATATGACAACAGCGCCCAAAGCTTTTTAGCCTCGGCGACGAGTGGATCTTCCTTCTCACCGAGCGCGACGCCTACTTTTTGTTTCATATACTCATCGGCATAGATATCACCCAATCCCTTGGCTGATTTCGTATCATCAAGCTGCGGGGCTTCTCTGCGTTCGCGCTCTTCGACGGGCTCCACGCGCTCGACGTCGTCAAATCGACCTTCGATGATTCGTTGTTTGATGAGATCTTCCAACTTTTGCGTGATTTCCTCGCTGATCACTGGCGCTGGTGCCATGACGTGCTCGAACTCTAGGTCGGTCTCGAGCGCGCTATTCAAAGGTCGCTGCTTTGCGCTCGCTTCACCCTTGAGCACCCACGTCTTGTCGCCGATGGCTGACGCCTCGAGCTTGTCTATTTGACGCGCAAGCTTTTCTTGTTGAATCTGGAACGCAGATTTCCGCCCATCGCGTTTAGCATCCCCTCCATCGCTTTCATCGTCGTCAGACTCGCTCATGCCTTCTTCCTCTTGTGCACGCGCGAGTTCGGCATCCAAGTCTGCTTCGAGCTTTCTGTCCAATTCGTCGAGTTCTTCGTCTTCGCCTCCAAACGCGAGCTCCTCCTCATCTTCTTCGTCCTCCTCGTCTTCAGCGTACTCATCGTCGTCATCGTCGTGTCGTTCTATTCCTCGGTTACCCGCGATTCCAGTTTCGATTTCTCCTTGAACGTCGTCTTCAGAATCATCTTGTTCCTCATCCGTGTCCTCGTCGGTGTCCTTCTCGTCGCCTTCGAGCTGGTTGAACATATCCTCCTCTTCATCGCTCAATTCATTCAACTCCATCTCATTCGCCGCGCCTAGTTTACCACCTTTCGTGCCCCCGAGTGGTTTACCTTTGTGTTTACCAAAGAAATCGTCAAACATCAAGTCTTGTGCCTTTTTACCCTTGGTCTTTTTCATCTTTTTCGCGCGCGCGCTCGTGCTCACGCCGGCAAGTTTCGCGGTGTACGCCAACGCGTCGTCGAGATCGTCGTCGTCATCCTCCTCCCCGTCGTCGTCATCACTTTCACTCATGTCGCGATAAATATCATTCTCTTCATCTGAGTCGTCGCCATCTGAATTATCCGCGCCATCATCGTCGTCTTCGTCTTCGCCAGAGCCGCCGCCACTTCCGCGCCGCCTTCCCTCCTCCTCCTCGGCGTCGTCCAAAAAGTTCTCCATATCATCCAAACTAAACATCCCAGGATTTTTGAAAAACTTCCCCGTGCGATCGCTTCCACTAGACTTCTTCCCACTCTTCACCCGCGCGTCATCGGAATCATCCAAAGCATCTTCCTCTTCGTCTTCGTCTTCCTCTTCGCTCGCGTCCGAGTCGTCCGAGTCGTCGTCGTCGTCGTCACCATCCTCCTCCGACCCACTCTCACTTCGATCTCCATCAATCACCACATCAAACAACGCACTCATATCCACCTCTCCACTCGCGCCAAGCTTCCCCAACGCCTTCACCTCGCGCTTACACGCTCTCAACACCGGCGCGCACTGCGCGTCCAGTTGCGTCCACACCTGCTCGGCGTCGCACCCCTCGACGACAAACTCTTCGCCATCGAGCGGCAGCGCCTCGCCAACCGCCGTCGCATTCGCCGCGGCGGACGTCAATCTATCAAACAGCGCGCGCATGGCGCGCACCGCACAGCGCTTCGCGTCGCTCTCGGCGTCGGCATCGCCGCGCGCGAACGCGGCGCCATCGCGTCCGCCCTCGCGTCGCACATCCTCGCGCAGCGCGCGCGCCCAGTGCGCGTCGGGCGCGTCGGCGCGCGTCGCCGCGGGTGCGGCGCCATCAACACCGCCTGTGCGCGCGCGCGTCGCGCGAGGCATCGTGCGCGGCGACGTTCGGAGGCGGCTGACGACTGGCGATGGATGGGCGCCGCCGGCGCGCGCGCCGACGGAAGGCGTCACAGTACTGTGGATCGCATAGCGCTATCCGTGTGTAACCTAATGGGAGGTTTAGTACTGTGAGTGTGGTGTGCCTATGATGTATTGCATGCGCACGTCGTGCGTGTATCTGTATGGATGATGCATGGTCTTATGTGTATACGCAGTACGAGTATCGTGAACCCCAGGGGCAATCGAGGGGGTACGCGATGAGTCGTGATTCGACTAGGGTATAAGGTGATAAAACCATCCGTGGACCGCGACACCGAAGACATCGCATCGCGACGCCGCGCGTTCCGTCTTTTCAAGCCTCGGCTTCGAGACACGATGGGTGCGTGCGCCGAACTCGTTCGCTTCGCAGTGTTGTAGAATCGTCGCGCGTCGTCGCGCGCGTCGCGCGTCGGGGCGCGCGGCGATGCGCGGCTGGCGTGGGCGCGGCGATGGCGCGCGCGCGCGATCGCGCATGGCGCGCTCGAGGGTTCGCGCGGTGCTGCGCGCGACGTCTGGAGGTCGCGGTGGCGCGCGCGTGGGGACGCGGCGCGTGGAGACGCGGCGCGTGTATGCGTGGAAATGTGTTGCATCGCGCGCGTTCGGTCGGCGTTCGGTCGGCGGCGCGTGGCGCGCGCGGCGTGGGCGTGTGCGTTGGGATTTGTTAAAGCCCTAACGTGCGCCGTGCGGCGAGCTTCGGGTGTGGGTCGGCGCGCGACGCGGTGCCTCTGCGGCGCGCGTGCGAGTGATTGGATGGACGCGCGTACTGACGTTTTTGTTTCTTTTCTTTTACCGCACACAGTTCACCTTCGATGCCATGAACTTCGTACGCAATCCAAGAGCGAGTTGATGCAAGCGCTCAAGGAGTACAAGCAAGAGCTCGCGGCGTTGCGCGTTGCCAAGGTCACCAACGGTGCCCCGGGCAAGTTGAGCAAGATCAAGAGTGTGCGTCTTGCGATTGCGCAAACGTTGACGGTTATCCGCCAAAACCAGCTCAAGTCTTTGCGTGAAGCGTACTCTGGGAGCAAGTACTTGCCGCTCGACCTCCGCACGAAGAAGACGCGCGCGATTCGCCGCGCGTTGACCAAGTCCGAGAAGGGCGCGAAGACTGTTCGCCAAGCGAAGAAGGACGCCGCGTTCCCCCAACGAAAGTACGCCCTCAAGGCGTAATTTCTACATAGAAATGAAATCTTAGTTTGGGTGTCCGGGTTAGCGAGAGAGAAAGTTTGTAATGAGAAGCAGGTGGTTTCTTTAAAAATATAAAATTAAATGCGCTATGTGTTGCTACTAGTGCGCGTGGAACTTGTTGCGACTAGTGCGCGTGGAACGAATGAATCAATCAGTTTCACGCGGCTTTACTATCTTCTTCCGTCGTGGCTGGGGCGTTCTTCTTCGCCTCTTCCTCGGCGAATTCCTTCAACAACTCTTCTTGCCGTTTTGACAAGTGGCTCGGCGTAGAAACGCCGAATCGAATGAACAAATCTCCCACGAGTGCGGTGCCGAGGACTGGAAGACCGCGACCACGCAAACGCAGCTGATCACCGTGCTGCGTGGCTTTGCGAACTTTGACCTCAACATCGCCATCGAGAGTTGGGGCTTTCACCGTGCCACCGAGCGCAGCGGTGGCAAACGGAATGTCAACGCTCGTCACTAAATCCGGACCTACACGTCGGAATCGCGGATCCATGACGACCTGAACGTTGATATATAAACTTCCGACGCGACCACCGACGCCTTTAATGCCTTCCCCAGGTACGCGCAATCGTTGACCGTCCTCGACGCCCTTTGGAATGTCCACCTTGACGTCACGCGCGGCTTGCGTCTCGCGCTTGCCTCGAACACTCGTTACAGTTTCGGGAATGTTTATCTCGCGATTGACTCCACGCCTAACATCGTCGAGTGTGATTTGGATGTTTGCTTGAATGTCTCTCGCACCACCTCTTCCGCCACCAAAGAAATCTTGTAAGACTTCCTCGAAAGGATCAAAGCCTTGGCCGCCTCCACCTTGGTAAAATCCGCTAAAGCCACCTTGGCCGCCAAAGTCTTGGAATCCACTGAACCCACCAGCAGCACCACCGCCACCACCACTTTCCATGCTCTCATAGTTGGCGTGCCCGACTTGGTCGTACGTGCTTCGCGTCTTGGCGTCTCGCAATACTTCGTACGCCTTTTGCACTTCTTGGAATCGCTTCTCCGTTTCTTCATCACCTTTGTTCGTGTCGGGGTGATACTTTTTCGCGAGCGCGTAGTATGCCTTTTTTATATCTCCCGCACTCGCGCCTCGGTCGACGCCAAGAATCTCGTAATAGCTTTTATTCCCCGCCGCAAACTCGGACGCCGCGCTCGAGCGAAAGCCTCTCGCGGCGCCACGCGAACCCTTCGCACGCATATCCACTCTCGACGCCGAGCTCGCCAACACTTCACGTATTGACCTCACACCCGTCATCGCCGTCATCGCCGTCATCCCCGCGTTGGCGCCTACTTGGAATCCCCGAGCCGTGGTCGACGCCACGCCGCCTGTCGACGCCCGCCTCGCCAATCCATCCCCGACGACCCACGTCGTTGTCACACCGTGCACACTCGCCGCCCGCCGCGCGTAATCAATCACCCGATGTATCGTCCGCATCGGGATCGCGCAAATTTCCCCCTCTATGCCCCTCACGCCTCACACGCGATGCGTGTGTGCACAATTAATCAATCGCTCGGTGATGAATGCGATGGAAACCAATCGAGCAAAGAGAGATTCGCCGTCGCGTCGCGAATGTATTCGCACGCGTGCGTCCGGGGCGTCGTATACAGTATCGCGCGAGCCGTTCGCGCGCCGTCGTCGCGCGGTCGTCGTCGTCGTCGCACACTGTGGGCGTGTGAGCCAGCGGGTGACGCTTTTTTCACGGTGCGCTGGGTGACGTAAAACCTGAAGCGCGCGCGCCAGGCTACGGCACTGCACGACGCGCCGCGCCGAGCACGCACGCGCGCGTTCGCACGAGAGCAACGGGCGGGGGTTTTGCTACGCGCACACGCGTTCGCACGCGCATCGACGACGACGACGATGACTTCTTTGGCGCTCAAGTCGCTCGGTTTTAGACACGCCCTGGGCGCGAGCGCGGCGGCGAGAGCGGCGACGACGACGACGACGACGACGCGTACGGTGCACTCCACGACGATCGTGGCTGGGCGTAAGGCGGCAAAGATTGCGGCGACGAAGAATAAGCGCGATGCGGCGATTACAAAGCTGTACGGACGTTATGGTAAGTTGATTGTGCAGACGGTGAAGTCGGGCGGGTCGGCGGACCCGGTGGCGAACGTGGCGTTGGGTAAGCTCTTAAAGCAAGCGCAAAACGCCAACGTACCGCGAGACTTGATTGAACGTAACCTTAAAAAGGCGCAAGAGGCGAAAACTGGGGATTACTTTGAATTGACGTACGAAGTGTACGGCGCGGGCGGGGTTGGCATGGTGTGCGAAGTGTTAACGGATAACGTCAACCGCGCGGCTTCGGAGACGCGCTCAGCCGTGACCAAGGCTGGTGGTAAAATGGCCGAACCTGGGAGTGTTATGTTCAATTTTAACCGCCGTGGTGTGGTGGTCTTAGATGGCGGTGAAGAAGAAGCCGTGTTTGAAGCCGCCATGGAAGCCGGCGCCGAAGACATCGTCCCGCGCGACGACGGCGAAAAAGGCTGGAACGTCGTCTGCGAACTCGACGACTTCGCCGGCGTACGCGACGCCCTCGAAGCCGCAGGCTTCAAAGAAAGCGACTCCACTGGCTTGAAGTGCATCCCAGTGGTTGAAATCGAAACCAGCGACGAAGACGCCGACGTCAACGACAAAATCATGGACGCGTTGTTGGATTTAGACGACGTCGACGCCGTCTACACGCAATAACCGCCGCGAGCGCGCGACAATAATAAAACACTCACTTCATTCCTCACGCATCTCCATCGCGCGTCGCGAATGCCATCCCCTAACGACGCCTTGAGCGCACAAAAAATCACCTAAAGGCACACTGATGATGAGAACGCGTCAATTCGCCCGACGCGTCACAATCATCCACGCATCGTCGTCCACCGACGCTTTCGCGCGCTCAACCCGCCTCGTGCGCGCGGAAACCCATCGCAAAGACCTCGGTCATCGGTTCTCGCCCGTCCTCGCGCCCTTCGTCGTCGTCGTCGTCGTCGTCGTCGTCGTCGCGTAATCAATGTCGACGCTCGACGCGTGCGTCGCGGCGTGCGGCAGCGCGAGCGATGCGACGTGTGCGACGGACTGCTTCACCACCGCTGGGTGGGAAGTCGCCGATGCACCGTTCCTGCCCGCGACCGCGAGCATCATCTTAGGGTGCTGCTTGATTTTGCTCTCTGCCCTGTTCTCGGGGCTGACGTTGGGATTAATGAGCTTGGATCCAGTGGGGTTGGAAATCATCGCCGAAGGCGGGGACGTGGATGAAAGAGAGTACGCAAAGACGATTATTCCGGTGCGGAAGAATGGGAATTTACTGCTGTGTACGCTTTTGCTGGGGAACACCGCGGTGAACTCGCTGATTTCGATTTTAATGGCGAGCGTGACGACTGGGGTGATAGGTTTGGTGGTGTCGACGTTGAGCATTGTGTGCTTTGGGGAGATTACGCCGCAAGCGTTGTGCTCTAGACATGGGTTGTACATTGGCGCAAAGACGATATATGTCATGAAGTTTTTCATTATTTTGTTGTTTGTCGTCGCGTATCCGATTTCGTTGATTTTGGATCGCATTTTAGGTGTGGACATTGGTTCGTTTCATTCGCACGAAGAGCTCAAGCACTTGGTGCGGGTGCACGTGGAGAAACCTGAAGGGCAAGAAGAATCTGGGTTAACCTCGCACGACGCCACGATTTTGACTGGCGTTTTAGAATACAAGCACGTGCACGTGCGCGAGGTGATGACGGAATTGGACAAGGTGTACATGATTGAACTCAACACGCGGTTGTCGTTTTCGGTTTTGATGGATATTTACAAGAGCGGATTTACGCGCATTCCAGTGTACGATGACCATCGCTCGAACATCGTGGGTGTGTTATTCACCAAGGATCTAATTTTAATTGACCCTGATGACGAGATAGAATTGAGCGCGCTCTTGGCGTTCCACGGTGGCAAGGATGGTGGATTTTTGCGTTACGTCAGCGACGGCACCACTCTCGACAAGGTGTTTTTAGAATTCAAAGCGTGCCGCATGCACATGCTGCTTGCGCATAGCGAAGACTCTTCGCCATCAAAGAAGGGCAATTTGCGCGTGACGGGCATTATCACGCTCGAAGATGTCATTGAAGCCTTGATCAAAGATGAAATCTTGGATGAATCTGACAATTTTATCGACGTCAACGATACGTCAACACTCATTGAAAAGCGCGTGAGCTTTCGCGGAGCTGATCCTACGAAATTCATGAGCTTGTTCGAACACAAGATCCACGAAGAAGAGAAATTATCAAAGAACGAAGTGAGCGCTATAGTCGCGTTCTTGTCATCCAATGTTCCCGAGTTTAAAAAGCTCGCCAAGTATGACTTGGTGA